>Ga0316207_10001413_pt1 | contig 29733 bp, 29 predicted proteins | sample 6weekpyrite_MG_FD_204943 | JGI IMG/M metagenome (GOLD analysis project Ga0316207, IMG submission 204943) | Microbial mat bacterial communities from mineral coupon in-situ incubated in ocean water Damariscotta River, Maine, United States -... | ecosystem: Environmental > Aquatic > Marine >...
ACTCCAGCACGCAAAAGATCGTGCATATTTAATGCACCAATGAGCCGCCCATCTCCGTCTACGACGGGCAGTGCGTTGATGCGTTTGCTGTCCATAAACTGCAGGGCTTCGGCGGCCAGTCGATCTTTTTCAATGTTGGTGAAGCTTCGGGTCATGGCGTCGCTGATTTTCAGGCTCTGGATATCGATTGCGCCGTGATCCAGCAGTCGGCGTAGATCGCCGTCGGTAAAAATACCCACTAGTCGATTATTGTTATCCACCACCGTGGTCATGCCCAGCCCTTTCTGCGACATTTCCACCAGCGCTTCGGCGAGACTGGCCTGCTGGTTAACTTTTGGCAGGCTGTCGCCGCTATGCATGAGATCGGCGACATGCAGCAGCAGGCGTTTGCCCAGGCGGCCGCCGGGGTGGGAGAGGGCGAAATCATTGGCGGTAAAACCGCGCGATTCGAGCAGGGAGATGGCCAGCGCATCGCCCATGACCAGTGTCGCCGTAGTGCTGGAGGTCGGGGCCAGTCCCAGCGGGCAGGCTTCGCGTTCGACGCTGACGTCCAGATGCACATCGGCCTCAGTCGCCAGCCGGGAAGCAGGGTTGCCGGTCAGCGCGATCAGCGGGGCGCCGAGTCGCTTGATCAGCGGCACAATGGTGAGGATTTCCTCGGTGCCGCCGGAGTTGGACAGCGCCAGCGCCACATCCTGGGGGGTGATCATGCCCAGATCGCCGTGACTGGCTTCGCCGGGATGGACGAAAAAGGCGGGTGAGCCGGTGCTGGCCAGGGTTGCGGCAATCTTGCCACCGATGTGGCCTGATTTGCCCATGCCGGTAACCACAATTCGGCCACGACAGTTGAGCATGTATTCGCAGGCGCGGACAAACTGATCATCAATGCGCGCTTTCAGGGCCTGAATGGCCTCGGTCTCGGTATCAATTACCGCCCGAGCCATTTCGATAATTTGTTTGTGATCCATGCGTCTGCTGTTGTTGGCTATTTGGCCGGGAAGCCCAGTGCGGCCAGTTTTTCGCGGATAGCGGGTTCAGAGAGCGAATTGCCGCTGATGCTGACATGACCATTTTCGATGTTTACTTCGATGCTCTCGATGTTGCCCAGCGATTTCAGGCCTTCCTCAATCGCTGAGGCGCAGCCGCCGCATTTTACATTTTCTACATCAAGTTCCAGTTGCTCACTCATGATCATTTACCTTAAATAATAAGTAGAGATTAAAATCGCCCCCAGGTTCAATTCAGGTGCTGTGCAGGTTCTGGCTGGCATCAAGATAGAGTACACCCAGATAGGTGAAATAACTGCACAACAGCAGGAGTCCTTCCCAACGATTGATGCGTCCCGGTCCACGAAAGCCATAGGCGAAAATGAACAGGACGATGCTAAGGCCGATCATCCAGGGGAAGTCACGGGTCAGCACCGCAGGATCCAGCACATGTGGCGCAATCAGGCCGGGAATACCCAGCACCGCCAGCAGGTTGAACATATTGGAACCGATTACGTTGCCGATAGCAATGTCGGGTTCCTTTTTCAGCGCGCTCATGATCGAGGCAGCCAGTTCCGGCATGCTGGTGCCGATGGCGACAATGGTCAGGCCGATAATCAGATCGCTGACACCCAGCGCCTGGGCGATGTTGACTGCGCCCCAGACCAGGATGCGAGAGCTGAGCAGCAACAGGATCATTCCCACGAGTAGCCAGAAGATGGCCCAGCCGGTGCTAATGTGCGGGATTTCGTGTTCGTATTCCAGCTCCATGGGATCTTTTTTCTCTTTCATTCCCAGTCTGATCATCCAGTAGATCATGATGACCAGCCCGCTGAGCAGGATCAGACCGTCGAGGCGGGTGAGCTGCCCATCGAGTGCCAGGAGCAGGGCGACGAGCATGATCAGGAACATTACCGGGTATTCCCGCCTCAGGGTCTGGGAGCTGACCATCAGGGGGGCGACCAGGGCGGTTATACCCAGCACCAGGGCGATATTGGTGATATTGGAGCCCAGCGCATTGCCGATGCCCATCGCCGGATTGCCCTGCCAGGCGGCCACGGCGGAAACCAGAATCTCGGGCGCGGAAGTACCGATGCCGACAATGGTCAGGCCGATGACCAGCGGCGAAATGCCAAGATTGTGCGCCAGCGCGGCAGCGCCATGGACGAAACGATCGGCTCCCCATACCAGTAACACAAAACCGCCCAGCACGGCGGCAACGGAGAGAAGGATTTCATTAGTCATAAGGCGAATGGTAACTGCAATTTTTGCTAGCGGGTAGTGGGTTAAACAGTAGCGGGTAGCTAGTGGCTGGTAGCTGGGAAGCCCCGTCCCGTAGGTTGGGTTGAGTAAAACGAAGCCCAACATCGTTAAGGGACGAGTAGCCAGTGGCTAGTAGCGGGTAAAAATGTGGAACAGGCTTATACTTCACCAGCCACCAGCCACCAGCCACCAGCCACCAGCCACCAGCCACCAGCCACCAGCCACCAGCTACCTGGTTGTTTTTGGCTTATCCTGTTCGAGTTCCAGCTCCAGCTCCAGCTCCAGCTCCAGATCGGCATCACTCGTATCGGCGCCGCTATCCAGATCTTCTTCCTGCACGGGTGGATTACCGTCATAAATCAGATTGCGGCGATGCTGAAGGTAGGCCTCGCGCATGAAAATATAGGGGTCGAGCGCGGCTTCATCCATGACCCGCGAGGCGCCCAGCAGTGATGCTCGTTTATCGATAAAGGCCAGCCCCGCCAGGCTCCAGGCGACATTGCTGTCAGGATAATAGTATAGAGGATGGGTATAAATATCGGCTACCAGCCCGCCGGTATCACGAATGGTGCTGGGGCCAATGAATGGGATAACGAAATAGGGGCCGTCCGGCACGCCCCAGACTGCCAGGGTCTGGCCGAAGTCTTCCCGGTGCTTGGGCAGGCCGACATGGGTGGCAGGATCGAACAGGCCAAAAATGCCAAGTGTGGAATTAACGAAAATGCGGTAAAAATCCGAGCCGGCCTGTTCAAATTTGAATTGCAATAGATTGTTGACCAGCACGATCACATCGCCCAGGTTGCTGAAGAAATTAGAGACACCGGTCTGGATGAACTCCGGGGTGTGATCAACATAGGCCTGGGCGATGGGGCGAATAGCGGCATCGTCCACGGTCTTGTTGAATTTATACATAGCGCGGTTATAGGACTCGAAGGGATCGTGTTCCTCCGGCGGGCCGGGCACGCTGGCGCAACCACTGGTAAGTACGATGCCTGTGAGCAGGATGAGCCATTGGCAGAGTTTTAGAAAAGCGTTGTTCAGGGGCACGGTGATTTTTATCTGTTCTTTGTTGGCCGGAATAATCCCATTGTTATGTGAATGAATCAAGGTGTATTGAGCAACCATGAACGAGAGACCAGAAAAACCGTATTCCTCACCCTTAGTCCCTGGTCCCCAGCCCCTGAGTTTTAATCTTGCCACAACGCCGGCAACGATAACGGCTAATCAGCTTTCCAGTTTTGACATCAAAAGGGTTGTCCTTGATTACCTCCCATTTGTGAAAGCCGCTTTTACACAATGTTTTACCTCTGTGTTTGTCCTTTGGACCGGGGTTTTTAAATTGCAGGACATTGCTCATGTGGGTAGATTATCCCTTTTCAGACTAAACTGCGTGCAGGCATTATGGCAGAAAATACACATAAGGTACTGATTGGCGCTCGCGGCTGGCAGCACCCGGGCTGGCAGGGCAGTTTCTATCCTGATGATTTACCGCAAAGCTGGCGCCTGGCCTATTATGCCAATGAATTTTCCATGGTCGTGATTCGCGAACAGGAATGGGCGCAGATAGAGGATATGACCGTGCTGCGGGAGGACTGTGCGCCGGATTTCCGTTTTGTCGTCGAGTTAGCTGCACTGGCAGGTGGAAAAATCTCATCCAGCCATATCAACAGAATTCAGCAACTGGACAGCCAGTGCGCCGGGCTGATTATCCGTGCTGATCAGACTCAGCAGGTGTTTGCCGACTGTCAGTCTCTGTTCCCGGAAACCATCCCCTGTTATATGGAGGGTAAAAAAAACAGCCTGATAAAAGTGTGCGCCGATACATCGTTGAAAGAGCTACGGGTGCTGATGGAAACGGCCCTGCGGCTGCCGGATTCACCCCCGGTGCTGATGATTGTGGAAGGTGAGCCGCCGGATATTGAGCTGCTGCGTAATGCTGAAACAATGCTTGGACTCCTGTAACTATTCATGCTCATCCTCCCCTTGTATCTTGCCTCCTGTATCCTGTATCTTTGCGCCATGCTCGGAAAACACAAACATGGATTTTCATGACTGATAACAACTCTCCGGTTGATGCTCCCCTGGTGAAAATCCGCAACCTGAGTTTTTCCCGTGGTTCGCACAGGATTTTCGATGGCATCGATCTGGACATCCAGCGCGGTAAGGTGACGGCCATCATGGGGCCGAGCGGCACCGGCAAGACCACCCTGCTGCGGCTCATCGGTGGTCAGTTGCGCCCGGACGTGGGTACAGTCGAAGTGGATGGCCAGTCAGTCCCCCAGCTGGGGCACAATAAGCTTTATCAATTGCGCAAACGCATGGGCATGCTGTTTCAGAACGGCGCGCTGCTTACGGATATAAATGTGTTCGAGAATGTGGCTTTCCCCCTGCGCGAACATACCCGCCTGTCTGATCGCCTGATTCGCACCCTGGTGCTGATGAAACTGGAGGCCGTGGGTCTGCGCGGCGCACGAGATCTGATGCCCAGCGAACTGTCCGGTGGCATGGCGCGGCGGGTGGCGCTGGCGCGTGCGGTGGTGATGGATCCCATGATCATGATGTATGACGAACCCTTTACAGGCCAGGATCCTATCTCCATGGGCGTGTTGGTGCGTCTGATTCGCTCCCTCAATGATGCGCTGGGGCTGAGTAGCATCATCGTTTCTCATGATATCCAGGAAACCGCCGCGATTGCCGATTATATCTATCTCCTGTCCGGCGGTAAGGTGGTGGCTGAGGGGACGACGGACGATCTGTATAAATCAGAATCGGCGTGGGCGCAGCAATTTCTGCAGGGTGAGCCTGACGGGCCGGTGCCGTTTCACTATCCGGCGCGCGATTTCACCGAGGACATGCTGGACCTGCCGGCCGGGGAGGCAAATTGATGCTGGACAGCCTGCAAAGCCTGGGGCGCAAGGCGCTGAATTTTTTCCAGCGTCTGGGACGTGGGCATATTTTACTGCTACAGATCCTGGCCGGTTCGCATACCCTGTTGCCTCGTTTTGGCCTGGTGATTACCCAGGTCTTTTCAGTCGGGGTGCTTTCCCTGCTGATTATTCTGGTCTCCGGCCTGTTCGTCGGCATGGTGCTGGGGCTGCAGGGCTATAATACGCTGGTGGATTTTGGTGCTGAGGAATCACTGGGCGTGGTGGTGTCGCTGTCACTGGTGCGCGAGCTGGGCCCGGTGGTCAGCGCGCTGTTGTTTGCCGGTCGCGCCGGCTCGGCGCTCACCGCCGAAATCGGTTTGATGAAAGCCACCGAGCAGCTTTCGGCGATGGAAATGATGGCCGTGGATCCGGTGCGCCGGGTGCTGGCTCCGCGTTTCTGGGCCGGGGTAATTTCCATGCCCCTGCTGGCGGCGATTTTCAGCGCCGTCGGTGTGATTGGCGGCTACTTCGTTGGTGTCGGCCTGCTGGGTGTAGACGAGGGCGCTTACTGGTCACAGATGCAGGCCAAGGTGGATCTGCATGAGGATATCTATAATGGTGTGATCAAGAGCATTGTGTTTGGCGTCGTCGTCACCTGGATCGCTATTTTTGAAGGCAATGATGCGGTGCCTACCTCGGAGGGGGTTAGCCGCGCCACCACACGCACCGTGGTGCATTCATCACTGGCAGTGCTGGGGCTGGACTTCATTCTGACCGCACTGATGTTTGGTGACTGAATATAAAATATTTTTTAACCGCAGAGGACGCAAAGGTACGCAGAGATTAAATTCCTGTTAACTCCCTCTCCCCGCCGGGAAGAGGGGTGAGGACAGCGGTGATTTGTGAGGTTCCTGATTTTTCATTATTTAGAGGGCATAGTAGAATCCTGGAATTCAAGCTCTTTCTATAATGAAACGTAATAAATTTCTCTGCGAACCTTTGCGTCCTCTGCGGTAAATAATACTATCGAATATAAGGGCGCTTAATTTAACAATGGAGAAAAAACCATGACTTCGCGTATGACAGAAATCTGGGTCGGCATTTTTGTCGCTGCCGGCATGGCTGCCCTGTTCATGTTAGCTATGCAGGTCAGCAACCTGAGTACGTATAGCAATGATGAGGGGTTTGATGTCATTGCCAATTTTGATGACGCCAGTGGACTGAAAGTGCGTTCACCGGTGACCATGGCCGGGGTGCGCATCGGCCGGGTGAAGGATATCAGTTTCGATGATCAGACCTTTGAAGCGGTCGTCACTCTGCGGCTGGATAAACGTCACACCACCCTGCCACAGGATACCTCGGCCAGTATCTATACAGCCGGGTTACTGGGGGAAAAATATGTCGGCCTGGAGCCGGGCGCGGGATCCAATCATTGCGAGGAACTGGCGCTGGAGGCAGAGCTGGAAGGTGAGAAATTCAATCCGGCCGACTGCAAGAATAATACTGCTGAGAGCGTGCTGCGTGATGGTTCCCGCATCACCCTGACGCAAAGCTCGATGGTGCTGGAAAAACTGATCGGTCAGTTTGTTTCCAGATTCCTCAGTGACAGTGACGCGGAAAATAAAAAATGATGCGCCAACCGTTTTATATGTTGATCTTGCCGGCGTTATTGCTGCTGGCGAATGTTAGCCTTGTCCAGGCTGCTCAGGCGCCGGATGTGCTGGTAAAAAACACCACGGAAGAAATGCTTGCGGCGCTGGATGAACAGAGCAAGGAACTGCATGAAAATCCGTCGCTGATCTACGATCTGGTCAGCGAAATCGTCCTGCCGCATTTTGATTTCATCCGTATGTCGCGTTCAGTGCTGGCGCAGAACTGGAAAAAAGCCAGCCGCGAGCAGAAGCTGAGCTTTGTGCGCGCCTTCCGTACCCTGATGGTGCGCACCTATGCGGTGGCGTTGCTGGAATACACGGATCAGGAAATTCATGTTCTGCCGGTAAAGATGAAGCCGGGTGACAAAAATGTCACTGTGCGCATGGAAGTGCTGCAAAAAGGCAAGCCACCGGTGATGATCAGCTATCGGCTGCGCCTGAAAAAGAAGGGCTGGAAAGTGTATGACATCACTGTGGATGGAATCTCGCTGATCGCCAATTATCGCACGTCCTTTGCGACTGAGATTAAGCAGCAGGGACTGGATGCCCTGATTGCCCGGCTGGAAAAACACAACCAGAAGGCCAGCGGATGAGTGCAACCGTTCTGGAGGAAGAGGGGCAGACCCTGAAAATCTCCGGTGTGCTGGATCGGGAGACGGCGCCCGATCTCCTGCGCCAGTTACAGGATCGCCTGCAGCAGCATCCGGGTGAACAGATCTGCATCAATCTACAGGGCGTGACCCGTAGTGACAGCGCTGGGCTGGCCCTGCTGGTGGAATGCCGTCGCCTCATGCGCCTGCAGCAGGGCAGCCTGTGTTTCGAGGGGCTGCCGGAACAGATGCAGCATATGGCGCAAATCAGCGGGCTGAGCGACTTTCTGCGCTGAAATTAGCGCTTCTCCAATAAACAGGGATAATTACGCAGAGAACGCCAAGACGCAGAGATCGTATGGTTTTGATTATTAATAGTTTTTTTCTTTGCGTCTCTGCGCCTCTGCGTTCTCTGCGTTTAATGCAAACCCTTAATAGATGAAGACCAGTCGGGATTTCGCCAGCACAGTCGTGCTTTTTCCTACCCGTTTCCATTGTATACAGGCTAAAATACGCGGCTGTCTATTTCAGTAAAGAGCGTATCAGCCATGAATCCCGAAGAAGTAAAGAAACTTATAGAAGCCGGCCTGTCAGATTGTGACGTCACCGTCACGGGCGATGGCAGCCATTTCGATGCTATCGTTGTCGGTGATGTGTTTGCCGGCCTTTCTCCGGTAAAAAAACAGCAGCTGGTTTACGCTACCGTGTCGGATAAAATCACCAGCGGTGAGGTGCACGCCCTGTCGATCAAAACCTATACCCCGGATGAGTGGGCCACTGCCAGCAAGCTGCAAATCTCCTGATGGATAAACTTCTTATTAATGGCGGCGCTCCGCTACAGGGCGAGATTCGGATTTCGGGGGCCAAGAACGCTGCCCTGCCGATTATCGTTTCCACCCTGCTGGCTGATGAACCGGTCACCATATGCAATGTTCCGCACCTGCATGACATCACCACCACCATGGAACTGCTGGGACGCATGGGTGTGCAGATCACCATCAATGAGAAAATGAGCGTAGAGGTGGATTCCCGAACTATTAAGGAGCTGGTTGCTCCCTATGAGCTGGTGAAGACCATGCGCGCCTCGATCCTGGTGCTGGGGCCGCTACTGGCCCGCCATGGTGAGGCCGAAGTCTCACTGCCCGGCGGTTGCGCCATCGGCTCACGACCGGTGAACCTGCATATTCACGGGCTGGAAGCCATGGGTGCAGATATTACGGTTGAGAACGGCTATATCAAGGCCCGTTGCAAACGGCTCAAAGGCGCCAAGCTGGTGATGGATATGGTGACCGTGACTGGCACAGAGAATCTGATGATGGCGGCCACCCTGGCCGAGGGTACGACCATTATCGAAAATGCCGCACGTGAACCTGAGGTGGTGGATCTGGCCAATTGCCTCAACAGCATGGGCGCGAAAATTTCCGGCGCCGGTATGGATACTATTGTGATTGAAGGCGTGGAACGCCTGGGTGGCACCCACTATAAGGTGTTGCCGGATAGAATCGAAACCGGCACGTTCCTGGTCGCGGCGGCGATTACCGGTGGCAGGATAAAACTTAAGGACACCACGCCGGATCTGCTCGATGCGGTGCTGGCCAAGCTACAGGAAGCCGGCGCCAAAATCGAAACCGGCCCGGACTGGATTAGCCTGGATATGCAGGGGCGACGACCCAAATCGGTGGATATCTGCACTGCGCCCTATCCGGCCTTTCCCACCGACATGCAGGCGCAGTTCACGGTGATGAATGCGTTGGCTACCGGCTCGGGCGCGATTACTGAAACCGTGTTTGAAAATCGGTTCATGCATGTACAGGAACTGCAGCGCATGGGTGCGAACATCAGACTAAAAGGCAATACAGCGTTTAGCTCCGGCGTGAAGGAGCTAAACGGTGCGCCGGTGATGGCCACGGATCTGCGCGCCTCGGCCAGTCTGGTGATTGCCGGGCTGATCGCCTGCGGCGAGACGACCGTAGAACGTATTTACCATATTGATCGCGGTTATGAATGTATCGAAGAGAAGCTGCAATTGCTGGGCGCAGAAATCCGCCGGGTGCCGTCCTGAGACAGGGACGAGGTTCGAGGGGTGAGGAAAACCCCGTTCGTCCTGAGCTTGTCGAAGGATGAATGGTAAATGGTTCAATTTCCGGACAAACAGAGGCGTAGGTTGGGCAGAGCGATAGCGAAGCCCAACAATTTCAGAACACGTTTTACAAATTGTAAACAACAAAGTTGTTAATGATGAATAATAATTTAACCATCGCCTTATCCAAAGGCCGCATTTTCAAGGAAACCCTGCCGCTGCTGAAACACGCGGGGATTGAGCCTGTGGATGATCTGGAAACCACGCGCAAGCTGATCCTGGATACTAATCAGGCGGATGTAAAACTGGTAATCATTCGTGCCTCCGATGTACCGACCTATGTTCAGTACGGTGCAGCCGATCTGGGCATCGCCGGCAAGGATGTGCTGATGGAACACGGCGGGGACGGTATTTATGAACCGCTGGATCTAAACATCGCCCGTTGCAAACTGATGACCGCAGGGTTTAAGGGTGCTGCACCGGTCACGGGACGCCTGCGGGTGGCGACCAAGTTTGTAAATTGCGCGCGGCGTTTTTTTGCCGAAAAAGGTCAGCAGGTTGAAGTGATCAAACTTTATGGCTCCATGGAACTGGCGCCGATCGTCGGTCTGGCCGACTGCATTGTTGATGTGGTGGACACCGGCAATACCCTGCGCGCGAATGGTCTTGAACCCAAAGAACACATCGCGGATATCAGTTCAAGGCTGATTGTCAACCGCGCATCGATGAAAATGAAACATGAGCGAGTAAAACAGTTTATTGACCTGATGGCCGAGGCGGTAGAGAAATGAAGCAGCTTAATGCGGGTACGGCAGATTTTTATACCGAGCTGGATGCCATGCTGGCCTGGGAAAGTGTGGCGGACGACAAAGTACAGGCTACGGTAAAGGAAATTCTTAATGCCGTGCGCAGCCGGGGCGATGCGGCGGTGCTGGAATACACTAACCGCTTTGATCGCATGCAGGTTGAAAATTTTTCTGAGCTGGAACTACCGCAGACACGGCTCAATCAGGCGCTGGAAAATATTCCGGCCGAACAACGTACGGCATTAGAAACGGCTGCCCAGCGTCTGCGCAGTTATCACCGGCATCAGAAAATACAGTCCTGGTCTTATACCGAAGAGGACGGCACGCTGCTGGGACAGCAGGTGACGGCGCTGGATCGCGTAGGCCTGTATGTACCGGGTGGCAAGGCTACCTATCCGTCTTCGGTGTTGATGAACGCGATTCCCGCGCATGTGGCCGGGGTGGATGAAATCATCATGGTGGTGCCGACCCCCGATGGCGAAGTGAATGAACTGGTGCTGGCGGCGGCGGCGATTGCCGGTGTTAATCGTGTCTTTACCATCGGCGGCGCGCAGGCAGTCGCGGCCCTGACCTATGGCACGGAAACGGTGCCGCAGGTGGACAAGATCGTCGGCCCCGGCAATATTTATGTCGCTGCAGCCAAGTCGATGGTCTTCGGCCGGGTTGGCATCGATATGATTGCCGGGCCGTCCGAGATTCTGGTGATCTGTGACGGCAGGACCGATCCCGACTGGATTGCCATGGACCTGTTTTCCCAGGCCGAACATGATGAAGACGCGCAGGCCATTTTGCTCTCGCCCGATGCGGATTTCCTGCAGAAAGTGAAAGCCAGTATCGGGAAGCTGCTGCCGGAAATGGAACGCCGGGAAATTATCGAAACATCATTGGCTGCGCGCGGTGTTTTGATCGAAGTTCGCGATCTGGAGCAGGCGGTCGAGGTGGCCAACCACATTGCCCCCGAGCACCTGGAATTATCAGTAGAAAATCCACAGCTGATGGCGGAGAAAATCCGCCACGCCGGTGCGATTTTCATGGGCCGTTATACGGCCGAGGCGCTGGGCGACTACTGTGCCGGGCCTAATCATGTCCTGCCGACGTCACGCACCGCCCGCTTCAGCTCGCCTCTCGGCGTGTATGATTTCCAGAAGCGTTCAAGCCTGATCATGTGCTCGGCCGCCGGCGCCTCCGAGCTGGGCAAGACCGCCTCGGTGCTGGCGCGCGGCGAAAGTCTCAGCGCCCACGCCCGCTCGGCTGAATACCGCATCAAAAAAGGGTAGGCCAGGCTTCAGCCTGGCAAAGTCGTCGATGAAAGAAGATACCTCGTCCCTCGTCCCTCGTCCCTCGTCCCTGCGCGCTCGCATCGCGCAATGGATTCGCCCACAGATCCGAAAACTCTCGGCCTACCATGTGCCGGATGCCTCAGGTCTGATCAAACTCGATGCGATGGAAAACCCCTATCACTGGCCACAGGACAAAATCGACCAGTGGCTGGAATTATTGCGCACTGCCGAGCTGAATCGTTATCCGGATCCTCAGGCTGAGAGTCTGAAAGATCGCCTGCGCGAAGCCATGAGCGTCCCGGCGGGTTCGTCCATGCTGCTGGGCAACGGCTCCGATGAAATCATCCAGATGATTGTCATGGCCATGAGCGGCGAAGGCCGCAGCGTGCTGTCTGTTGATCCAGGCTTTGTCATGTATCGTATGATTGCCGACTTTTGCGGCATGGATTATATAGGCGTGCCCCTGCGGGAAGATTTTTCCCTGGATGCCGAGGCAGTGCTTGCGGCGATCGAACAGCAGCAGCCGGCGGTGGTGTTCCTGGCCTATCCCAACAATCCCACCGGCAACCTGTTCGACAGGACGGACATGCAGCGCATCATTACCGCCGCGCCGGGTGTAGTCGTGGTGGATGAAGCCTACCATGCCTTTGCCGACGACAGCTTCATGCCCCTGCTGGATGCGCATGAGAATCTGCTACTCATGCGCACAGTCTCTAAGATGGGGTTAGCGGGCCTGCGTCTGGGTATGCTGGCCGGAGCGCCGCAATGGCTGGACGAATTCGATAAGCTTCGCCTGCCTTATAATATCAATGTCCTGACCCAGCTTAGCGCCGAATTTGCTCTGCAGCATGTAGCCATGCTGGATGCGCAGACGCAGCAGATCAAACAGGATCGGGCCGAACTTTATGCGCAAATGCAGGCGCTGAAGGGGCTGACGGTTTTCCCCAGCCAGGCCAATTTTATTCTGTTCCGGGCGCCGACCGGTAAAGCCGCAGCAGTGTTTGAAAGACTGAAATCTGAAGGCGTACTGATAAAGAATATGGACAGGGCGGGGCCGCTGTTGCGTGACTGCCTGCGTGTAACCGTAGGTGCGGCAGAGGAAAATGCCGCCTTTTTGCAGGCGCTGATGAAAACAGGCCTGTGTTAAAAAATTCAGTATTCTGGCTGGGCGCGGTTTTGCGCCCACGCGGGAACCGTACCCTTTCTTTTATTATCTCTTTGTTTTCCTGAACAATATCTCTTCCCGTTTGTACTACACTTTAGCCATAATCATGTTTATCGACAGGCAATAAATGTATGGCGAGTAAGCAGCTTCAAGCGATGGATGAGCGGGATCTCAAACAGGATCTGCATCACCGCGAAGCCGAAATCGAGCTGTTGCAGGAAACTTTTTCCGAAATTGGCAGTGAACTGGATCTCAAGCGTGTTTTCCAGATCGTTGCTGAACGGGCACGTGAGCTGGTACATGCAGAAACCCTGCTGATCCCCATTCTGGATGATAACTGCGAAACCTATACCTATAGGGGTGGCGCCGGCCTCAATGCCGAGGAGATCGTGGGTGAATCCCTGCCGCTCGATTTTGGTATCTGCGGCTGGGTCTGGCGGCACAAGAAGCCCTGGTGGCGTGGCGTACTTGATGAACTGGATGATGAGGAACGCAATTACTGGGAGAAGGAAGCCGGCTCGGTTATCCTGATTCCATTGCAGGGCAAGAAACATTTTCTCGGCGGCATCGCCGGCTTCAACAAGCGTGGGGAGGGGGAGTTCGATCGCCGTGATCTGAACATGCTGTCGATGTTCGCCAGCATTGTTTCGATTGCCATTGAAAATGCCATGGTGGTGCAGAAAATTGAAGAAGCCAGGCGGCTGACAGAAGATTACCAGATGCAATTGCAACGTTTGAACCGCCAGTTGACTGAAAGCAATCGCGAGCTGGAATATCTGTCACTTTATGACATGGTAACCGGCTTGCCTAACCGCTCCCTGTTCCGAGATCGTTTTGCCCAGTACCTTGCACTTGCACAGGCGGAGGGCCAATGCTTTGGTCTGCTGCTGGTGGATCTGAACAATTTCAAGGAAATCAATGAAACCCTGGGCCATGATCGGGGTGACCAGGTGTTAAAGGAGATTGCCCGCCGTTTTCTTGCCTATCTTGATGGGCACAACATACTCAGCCGCCTGGGCGGGGATGAATTTGCGCTGGTTTTGCCGGATGTGGATCGTACACAGAGTCTTTGCCATGCCAGTCGGCTGCTGCAGCAGCTGGATGCTCCGTTTGATATTGACGCTATGACGATCGCCGTTAGCGCCAACGTTGGCGTGAGCCTTTTCCCGGAGCATAGTGAAGATATCAGCAGCCTGCTGCGGCATGCGGATCAGGCCATGTTCAACGCCAAGTCAGGAAAGCGGGGCGTGAGCCTGTATGATCCGGCAGTCGATCATTCCTCTCCTGGCATGCTGACCATGACCGCGGATTTGCGCAAGGCGCTGGAACGAGAGGAATTTGAGTTGTATTACCAGGCCAAGGTGAATCTACAGGATGGCCGCATCGATGGCGTCGAGGTGCTGGGACGCTGGCAACATCCACAGCGGGGTTTTGTGCCCCCCAATATCTCTATCCATGTGCTGGAACAGACCGGCATGATCGATCGTTACACCCATTGGGCGATTGAAACAGCGATTGAACAAATCAGGCTATGGCGAAGCCAGCAACGGGATATCCAGATCGCTGTCAATATATCAACCCAGACCTTGATGAATCCGGATTTCATGATCTATCTTGAAAATCTCGAGAGCATCGTGGATAGCGGTCAAAACCTGCAGTTCGAAATTACCGAAAACCTGTTTTTGTCGGAATATGATCGGCTTTGTGAAACTCTGGGCCGGGTTCGCCAGCTGGGTATTACGCTGTCGATTGATGACTTCGGCACCGGTTATTCTTCATTGGCACGGTTGAAAAAACTGCCAGTGAGTGAACTGAAAATTGATCGCAGTTTTATCATGGACATGGACAAGAGTTCCGATGATGAAGTGATTGTGCATTCAACCATCGAGCTGGCGCACAATCTTGGCCTGACCGTTGTCGCGGAAGGCGTGGAAACCGAAGAAATATATCAGCGTCTGATCGAAATGGGCTGCGATGTTGCGCAGGGTTTCTTGATCAGCAAACCGATACCGATTGATCAGTTTGAGCGGTTTCTGGCAGACAGAGATAACGGATGATTAAATATAGAGACGTTATTAAACGCAGAGGACGCGGAGTTTTTTAATTCCTCGCTGCTTGTAGCGACTCGTCATTCCGGCATCCGCCGGAGTGACGAAAGAATAATTGGACTGATTTTTCTTAATACCCCATCGCAAGCAAATGGGGTAGTTTATTCAGCGCTTCTCTAAAACAAAATTCTCTGCGTCCTCTGCGTTATTTACAACATTTTCTCTATTCACCTGTTTCAGGAATCTTCATGCGGTCGGGTGCCGACCACGGCGGTGGCTTCGAACTCCTGTCCCTGACGCACGCCGCGGATACGTACCTTGCTGCCGGGTTTGACCTTGCTGATCAGTTTCAGGGCGTGTTTAACATCATCTACCTTGTCGTCACCAATCCAGATAATGACGTCGCCGACGGCGAGTCCGGCCTTGTCAGCCGGGCCATCGATCATAATGTTGCTGAGGATAACGCCAATATTGTCCTTGAGGCCGAATGAGCGAGCCAGCTCTTCGGTGACATCCTGAATCACGACGCCGAGCCAGCCGCGCACTACTTCACCGTGTTCAATGATCTGGGTCATCACATTCTTGGCCAGACTCATAGGAATGGCAAAGCCAATTCCCTGGGAGCCGCCGCTTTTGGAAAAAATGGCCGTGTTAATGCCGATGAGCTCGCCGTGGGCCGTGATCAGGGCGCCGCCGGAATTACCGGGGTTGATGGCGGCATCGGTCTGGATAAAGTTTTCAAAGGTATTGATACCAAGCATGTTGCGGCCGGTGGCGCTGATGATGCCGGAGGTGACGGTCTGGCCGACGCCGAAGGGGTTGCCGATGGCCAGCACCACATCACCGACGCGTAGCGCTTCGGCATTGCCCAGGGTGATCGCGGGCAGATCATCGAGTTCGATTTTCAGCACCGCAAGATCGGTCTCCGGATCGGCGCCAACCAGTTGTGCCTGTGCGGTCTTCCCGTCCTGTAGCGCCACCTGGATTTCATCGGCCGCAGCAATGACGTGGTTGTTGGTGAGAATATAGCCCTGAGGGCTGACAATGACACCGGAACCCAGGCTGGATTCGGTGCGCTGGCGGGGCCGCCGGGCATTGTCACCAAAGAAGTAGCGAAAGATGGGATCATTGGAAAAGGGGTGATTCGCTTCGGTAATGACTTTGCGGGTGTAAATATTGACCACCGCCGGGGCGGCGCGCTCGACGGCATCGGCATAGGAAACCGGGCCGGTGTTGGAATGTATGCCGGGTGTGCTCTGTCTGAACTCGATGACAGGCTGGTCATCCTGGCCCAGCTGCTTGTTCAGATCAGGCAGTAGGGCAGGGAACAGAAACAGCAGGACAAAGGCGAGCGCCAGGCCGATGGTGACAAATTGAAAAATAAACTGGATAGTTTTAGTTATACGCATTCTGGAGCAAAATATTAGATACTGTAGTTTATATGTTAACCCAAGAGGGCAACTTGCGCATGGTGCAACTGACGGAGCTGGTAAATTACACAAACTCCCTGCTGGATACAGGACGCTTCCGGGATTATTGCCCGAATGGCCTGCAGGTGGAAGGACGAGCCGAGGTTCGCAAGCTGGTCTGTGGCGTGACAGCCTGTCAGGCGTTGCTGGACGCGGCGGTTGAGTCAAATGCGGATGCCCTGCTGGTGCATCACGGGTATTTCTGGAAAGGCGAGGCCGCACCGATTACGGGGATGAAAATGCGCCGCATCAAGACCCTGCTCGATGCCGGGATAAGTCTGTTAGCCTGGCACCTGCCGCTCGATGCTCATCCGGAACTGGGTAACAATGCCTGTCTGGCGAAAAAACTGGGTCTGATTACGGAAGCATGTTTTCCGCTGCAGGATGAGGCGGCAGTGGGCCTGCAGGGCCGGCTGGCCGAACCGCAGGTGGCAACGATGTTTGCCGAGCAGATAGCATCCGTACTGGGGCGCCACCCCCTGCACATTGCACCGAATGAGCGGGTAATTGAAACTATCGCCTGGTGCAGTGGCGGTGCGCAGGGTTATCTTGAAGCGGCGGCGGATGTCGGGGTGGATGCGTATTTAACCGGTGAAGTTTCCGAACAGACGTTCCACATTGCGCAGGAACGCGACATTCACTTTTTTGCGGCCGGCCATCATGCCACTGAACGCTACGGTATACAGGCCCTGACGGCGCATCTGGCGCAGAAATTCGCGCTTGAGAGCGAATTTATCGATATTTTAAACCCAGTATAACCTATTGAATTAGTAGCCTTTATTCAGCTTCTCCTTGACCAGCATGATGGGATCGTAGACAATACGCGCGCCTCGGTTCACAGGATATTAATAATATCCTTAAATACTAAAGTGAATTCGGGCAGTTAAATATTTTTATCACGAGTGAATAGTCCTCAGGATACTGTTTAAGGTGGATGCTTGCGAGGCTCTGCAACAGTAATTAAAGAGGCTGTTTCCTTCCAACTTTCTTTTTGGAGATGTTGAATGAGTACCGATGGCGTTGATACCAGCAGACGCCGCTTCCTGACTGCCGCTACGTCGGTTGTCGGGGCTGTGGGTGCCGGGGCCGTTGCTGTGCCCTTTATTTCGTCCATGCAACCCAGCGCGCGGGCGCAGGCTGCCGGCGCACCCGTTGAAGCGGATTTCAGTAAACTTGAACCAGGCAGCATGGTGACGGTTGAATGGCGCGGTAAACCGGTCTGGGTTGTTCGCCGTACCGAGCAGGCTTTGAAGGATCTGCCCACGCTGGACGACCAGTTGCGCGACCCTGAGTCGAAAGTGGATCAGCAGCCGGTCTATTGTCAGAACGAATATCGTTCGATAAAACCTGAGTATCTCATTGTTGTTGGCATCTGTACTCATCTGGGGTGCTCACCCACATACCGTCCGGAAATCGCTCCGGTCGATCTGGGTCCTGAATGGAAGGGTGGTTTCTTTTGCCCCTGTCACGGATCACGCTTTGATCTGGCCGGCCGCGTCTATCAGGGGGTGCCTGCACCGACCAACCTGGTCGTGCCGCCATACATGTATCTCGATGAGACGCGTGTGCTGATTGGTAAAGATGAAGGAGCCGCATAATGAGTAAAATGACGGAATTTATGGGCTGGGTCGATGCGCGTTTTCCCGCGACCAAAATGTGGGAAGATCATCTTTCCAAATATTACGCCCCGAAAAACTTCAACTTCTGGTATTACTTCGGTTCACTGGCGCTGATGGTGCTGGTGCTGCAGATTGTGACCGGTATTTTCCTGACCATGAACTACAAGCCGGATGCCGGCATGGCCTTTGCCTCGGTGGAATACATCATGCGTGATGTAAACTGGGGCTGGTTGATTCGCTATATGCATTCTACCGGTGCTTCGTTCTTCTTCATCGTGGTCTATCTGCACATGTTCCGTGGTCTGATGTATGGCTCCTACCGCCAACCGCGCGAACTGGTGTGGATCTTCGGTATGCTGATCTATGTGGCGCTGATGGCCGAAGCCTTCATGGGTTACCTCCTGCCCTGGGGACAGATGTCCTACTGGGGCGCGCAGGTGATCATCTCCCTGTTTGGCGCTATTCCGGTGGTGGGTGAAGATCTGGCATTGTGGATTCGTGGTGATTTCGTGATTTCTGATGTCACCCTGAACCGCTTTTTCGCCTTCCATGTGATTGCAGTGCCGCTGATCCTGCTGGGTCTGGTGGTGGCGCACATCCTCGCCCTGCATGAAGTGGGTTCCAACAATCCTGATGGCATCGAAATCAAGAAGAACAAGGACGCAAACGGCATTCCTAAAGACGGCATTCCTTTTCATCCGTATTATTCAGTGAAGGATATTGTCGGCGTCGCGGTGTTCCTGATGTTCTTCTCGGCGGTGATTTTCTTCGCCCCCGAGTTCGGCGGCTGGTTCCTGGAAAAAGATAACTTTATTCCTGCGAATCCTCTGAAGACCCCGGAACACATCGTACCGCTGTGGTACTTCACGCCGTTCTACGCGATTTTGCGCGCCGTGCCGGATAAATTCCTCGGCGTAATGGGGATGGGCGGCGCTATTGTGGTGTTGTTCCTGCTGCCCTGGCTGGATAGAGGCAAGGTCAAGTCCATTCGTTACCGTGGCGTCATTTATAAAACAGCATTAGCGATTTTCGTAGTCAGCTTTATTGCTCTGGGTTACCTGGGCACCCAGCCGGCAACGCCAATTCTGACAAACTTCGCTCGTTTGTTTAGCGTACTGTACTTTGCATTTTTCCTTTTGATGCCGTGGTATACCGCTATTGATAAAACCAAACCGGTTCCAGAGAGGGTGACAGGCTGATGAAAAAGATACTCATAACATTTTTGTTTGCCGTACTCGTGCTGCCGACACTGGCAAGCGCCGGCGGTGGTGGTGCACACCTGGATAAAGTCGATGTGGATTTGAGCAATCAGGAATCCCTGCAGAATGGTGCGCGGCTGTTCGTGAACTACTGTCTGAGTTGTCATGCTGCTTCCTACATGCGTTACAACCGTATGGCCGAAGACATTGGTCTGAGTGAAGAAGAGCTCAAAAAGGACTACATGTTCGCAGCTACAAAGGTGGGTGAAACCATGACCGTGGCCATGACAGCGAAAGAAGGCACGACCTATTTCGGCACCGAAGTGCCGGATCTGTCGGTCATCGCCCGTGCTCGTGGGGTCGACTGGCTTTATACCTATTTGCGGACCTTCTATCTGGATGATTCGCGTCCCTGGGGCGTAAATAACGGCACGTTCAAGGACGTCGGCATGCCTCATGTGCTGTGGAAATTACAGGGGCTGAAAAAAGCTATCTATAAGACCCACGAAGATAAAGAAGGTAATAAAATCAAGGTCATCACGGGTTATGAAACCGTGGTTCCCGGCGCCATGTCAGAAGATGAATATGACAATACGGTACGTGATCTGGTGACTTTTCTTGAATACATGGGGGAACCGGCAAAAATGAAGCGCCATGATCTGGGTATAAAAGTACTCATTTTCCTGGCGATTTTCTTTGTCTTCGCCTATGCGCTTAAAAAGGAGTACTGGAAAGACATTCATTAGGAAGCTGTTAGGGTTCAGGCGTCGATTGTTATACCAGTGTGATAGAATGCTCCTGAACCCGACTTTCCAAAAGTAGGTTTTTCTTACATCTTCTATATCAGACAAGGGGGGATAACCCCCTTTGTCTGTTTTTGGCTATTAAGTTTCTGGAGTTGCGTAATGGCGCAAGTGACGAATAAACGACTCGCAATGACCCTGTTTTCAGGTGATCTTTGTCCTTTTTCCCACATGGTGCGCATCGTGCTGGCGGAAAAAGGTATCAATTATGAAACCCTCAGTGTGGATCCGAATAACACACCGGAGGATCTGAAAGATCTCAACCCCTATAACGAAGTGCCGACCCTGGTGGATCGTGATCTGGTGTTGTATGAACATCTTGTGATTATGGAATATCTGGATGAGCGTTTCCCCCATCCGCCATTGATGCCGGTTGATCCTGTTGCCCGGGCGCGCAACCGTCTAATGGTGCAACGCATCGAACGCGACTGGTATTCCCTTTATAATAAAATTAGCAATAATGACAGGGATAGTGCCAAACTGCGCCAGGAACTGCGTGACAGCCTGGTGACTATTTCCCCCATTTTTGAGCAGAAGCCTTTTTTCATGAGCGACGAACTTAGTCTTATTGACTGCGTAATGGCGCCCCTGCTCTGGCGTCTGCCGCAGATCGGGGTTGAACTGCCGCCTTCGGCCAAAGCGCTGGTGGAATACGCGGCTCGCCTGTTTGAACGGGAAGCGTTCATGCAGAGTTTATCTGAAGCAGAGAAGGAAATTCATCAGGCCTGAGCGGGCCTGTGAATTTTGTTTTTCGTTTTCAGGGATCTGAACAATGGAAATGAGCTCTAACCAGCCGTATTTGTTGCGCGCTCTGTATGACTGGATTGTGGATAATAGTCTGACACCCTATGTGCTGGTGAATGCCGAAGCCGAACACGTGGATGTGCCCTCTCAGTACATTGAGAATGGCAAGATTGTACTCAACATTAGTCCTACGGCGGTAAGTTCGCTTGAACTCGGCAATGACTGTGTGATCTTCAACGCGCGGTTTGCCGGTAAACCCATGGATGTGAGTTTTCCAATTTCTGCGGTACTGGCGATCTACGCCAGAGAAAACGGGCAGGGCATGGTCTTCAATGAAAGCGGTAATGAACCACCGCCGGCGCCTGAACCAGATAAGCCTTCATCAAGTTCACACCTTAAGCTGGTGAAATAGCATTTTCCTCAGTCTCTGAATGGCTCTGGGGCAGGATGTTGGTGAGGCAGTTGCTGCTGCCACTGTTTCTGGTAATAGCCTTCGCTACGGTCTTCTCGCAGCTCCTTTTTCTTTTCTTCGGCTTGCGCCTGCCGATCCTTTTTTCGCTGCTGCTTTTGTTTTTCCCGTTTCGCTTCCCGTTGCCGGGTTTGTCGTTGCTCACGACTTGACTGTAAGTCTTCCGCCGCCTTGCGCAAAATCGCTTCTCGCTGTTTTGCCTGTTCTATTTTTTCTGCATCAGGTTTGGGCCTGATATCGATTTTTTCAGCCAGCCGGCTTTGTGGCGTATCTGAATAATGAATATCGCCATTCTCATCAACCCATTTGTAAATTTCTGTAGCCTGGAGCAGTGTGGGAAGAACAAGCAACAGGCTGATCAGGAACAAATTTTTCATTTGAACTCTGTGTCTCTGACTGTCAATCACTGTAAGTTTTACCATAATTGATAACGCTGCAAGTATCAGAAAAACACCGATTAATCTCTACGGGTCTGATTTTTGAGGGTTTAATTCCCCGCTGCCTGCAGTGAAACTGCAGATTGGGCTGAATAAAATGAAGCCCAACAGAATACTGTATGTTTCAGTGAAGCGGATGTTCAACTATATCGGAAAATCAGCAAAGAAAATGGTTTTACTTTACAGGCAAACCGAACAATTAGAGCTTTTTAATACTGGAACCAACTAACAGAATTGATTATGATTTCAATCATGCAATAAAATTATTTCATAGCCAGTTGTATAAAGAAATTGCTGATGAACACAGAAAACTGGTTCCTGGCATCTCAGGCTATTCCATGAGCTTGAGACGTATCAATGAAGAAGTTTCCCGGTTCTGGTATTTCTAATATCTAATGTAATTAGAAACAGGTATACAAATTTTGATGCACTCCGAAAATACTGTTCTTAAATTATCACCTGGCTTCAGTAAATTTGAATTGTTCCCGTGATGATGACAGAAGACGATCTAACCGGGCTACCTGATAGAAATGCTTTTCTGAAAATTTTGTCCAGACAGGTTAGCGATGCAAACATATATAAGTCAAAAACAGGACTTCTAATTGTTGATATCGATCGTTTCTACAGAATTAATAATATTTTCGGATACAAAATCGGGGATCAAATTTTACAGAAGTTCTCGGACCTGTTGAAAAATGTAATTCGCAGACAGGATTATGTGGCGCGCATTGGGGACAACCGATTTGCATTGATTTTGACAAACATCATGAATCAGGGGCATGCGGAGCTGGCCGCGCACAAAATATTACGCCTGTTGCAGGTTCCTTTTACTTTTAATGAAGAAACATTATATGTTGACTGCACTATAGCCATAAGTCTTTGCCCGATACATGCTTCAAATCACCTTTATCTAATGAAGGAGTGTGAATCAGTTTTACATGAAACAAAACAGGGAAATAAAAAAATCGGCAAGTCAACGATGCCGGAAGATGAGGAAATATCGGACAGCTGGGATATAGAGATGGCACTGGACGATGTCCTGGAAAAAGATCAGTTACTTGTCTATTACCAGCCAAAAATCTCATTAAACAGCGGGACTATCGTCGGCGCTGAGGCATTACTCAGGTGGAAGCATCCGGAAAAAGGTTATATATCGCCCGGCTATTTTATTCCCATTGCAGAGAGAATGGGAAACATAAAACCGATCACAAACTGGGTGCTAAACACAGTGCTGCGGCAAACTGCGGAATGGACAGATAAATGGGATCCTCTGTCTGTCTCCGTTAATATCACACCGGATCTGATATTATCTCCGGACCTGAGAGATCATGTATCGAATGCGCTCAAACTATGGGGTAATGACAACATTACACTTGTTCTCGAAATCATTGAGCGTTCACTGGTGCTCGAGCCGGAGAGAAGTTTTTCCATCCTGAGAGAATTGCAGGAAATGGGAGTTAGAATATCGGTTGATGATTTTGGTACCGGTTATTCATCATTGTCGTATTTTGAAAAACTCCCGGTTAATGAACTTAAAATAGATCAGTCATTTATATTCAATGTTGTAACAAATAATTTCAGTCAGAATATAGTAAAACTTATAGTCGATCTTGCGCACGCATTTGATATGGATGTTGTTGCAGAAGGTGTGGAAGATCTTGCTGCTCTGCGTTATCTGAAAAAAATAAAATGCGATATGGCGCAAGGCTATTATTTGGCAAAACCAATGCCGCATGAAAAAATTATGTCATGGCTTGTGAAATTCCCCGGCATTGATCCGAAGAAATTATAAAAACAGCTGGTCCATTTTTATGCCATATGAGCCATATGGCAGCCCTTTTACAACTTTCAGCCGGGATTTTTTCTGCTTTGACAGGTTAATCGTTTTGAACTCTTCCAGTGGAAGTTTATCTTTATCAAGAATTAGCATAACGGTTGGGAACAGTCTTTTTAAATCGTTAACCTCAAGGACTATTCCAACTTCCCCTGAATTACATTCTACCAGTGAGCCTGTTGGATACAGGCCTACGGTCTGAATGAATTGTTCGACCAACTCTGGCTGGAAAATGGTATTGCGGCAGTTATAAAGCTCATGGATAGCTTCGTGGGGCGTATAAACCACTTCACTGTATGGCTTTCGTGTTGTCATGGCATCATAACTGTCAACAATGCCGGCTATTCGTCCATAGATGGGAATAGAATTATTTTTTAGTCCTTCAGGATAACCAGAACCATCAGCACGTTCATGGTGTGTTGCAACCATGCGTAGAACAGCAGAAGACACAGACTTTGATTTGGCCAGGATTTTTACGCTGTAATCAACATGCCGCTGGATTAACTTGCATTCTTCAGGTGAGAGAGCGGTTTTTTTATGCAACAGGTCAGTTGATAATTTTATTTTTCCGATGTCAAGCAACATGCCACCGAGGGCAAGATTATTAATATCATTCCGTTCGAGGCCCAGATGACGGCCAAATTGCGCGCACCAGACGGATGTGCCTAATGCATGGCTATATATATATTGATCTGATTTCTCAAGCTGAACCAGCAAGGAAAATGCAGCCGGATTGCGAATAATGCTGCCAACAGTTGCCTCCACACCTTGTTTCAACAGTTCGATATCCAGTGATTTTTCTTTCTGTAGATCGTGTAGAATTTTTTTCAGGTTTAGATTTATTTTTTCCTGGATCTCACGGGCATTTCTGAACTCCTGTTCGAATGAAGCTTTTATTTCATAAAAGCATTTTTTTAATTTTGTGTATTCATTTTCCGATCTATTTTTAAAAGCCTCTATTGGAGGGGGCTCTCCGTTCTGTAACTGTAATGGATCCTGATCGTCCGTGATCCAGAATTCATGGGCAGGGGATGGTCCTTTGTCTGTATCGATATAAACATAACTACTGTAACGCCGGAGCATATCGATATCTTTTTCTGTCTTTATCTGGAGACCTTGCAGGGGGAATGGCGTTTCCAGCCAGGGACGTTCAAGACGAGTTACGTACATCCCGACCTTCAAGCCATCAATGCTGGTTTTTAGTTCGTTGTCAGTCATAGAAACAATAAGGCAGTATAATCACAGCGTATACTGTTGGTGGTATCATTGGTAAATAGTAGATTACCTCTGTCGGCAATACAATATTTTATATCTCCAGGATTTGAATTTCTTAGAGCATTTAATTCCGCTTCAGGGAATTGACTTCTTTTTTTCGGTGAGCCTCTGTAGTAAAAAATTATTCAGGAAATAGCTTGTCTGGATTGAGAATATTATCTGGATCAAAGTCATTTTTTATCTGCCGCATCAGGCGCAGGCTGGTGGCGTCGAGTTCCCGGTCAATAAATGGCTGTTTGCTGATGCCTACGCCATGTTCGCCGGAGAGGCTGCCTTTTAGTTCCAGGCTTAGATCGAATACCTGTTCCAGGCAGGCATCGACATTTTTTGCCTGTTCCGGATTGTCAGGATCATAAAGCAGGTTGACGTGAATATTGCCGTTGCCGGCATGGCCGAAGTTGATGATGGGGATAGCATATTTTTCGGCGAGCTGTTCGAGTCCGTGGATCAGCGCCGGGATACTGGAAACAGGCACCACGATATCTTCGTTGATTTTGTTTGGCGCCACATTGCGCAGGGCCGGGGATAGCGCTTTACGTGCGTTCCACAGTGCCGTGGCTTCTTCTGCAGTTTTCGCTGCGGTGAGGGACAGCAGGCCGTGGTTGCTGGCCACCTCGGTTATTTTTTCCACGTCCGCATCCAGATGCTGTTGTGCGCCATCCAGTTCGATCATGAGCATGGCGCCTGCGGTATCGGGAAAAGTAAGCTCCGTGTTTTGGCGGATCAGATCAATGGCCCCGGCGTCGATAAACTCCAGCGCGCAGGGAATGATCGGCTGTTTCATGATGTCGGCTACGGCGCGGGTGGCGGATTCAATGTCACTGTAAATGGCCTGCAGGATGCGTTTGTCTTCGGTCAGGGGCGTGAGTTTCAGGGTTGCCTCGGTGATAATCGCCAGCGCGCCTTCCGAGCCAATCAACAGGCGGGTGAGATCGAAGCCGACCACGCCCTTGGTGGTGAATACGCCGGTGCGAATGGAATCACCGTTGCCGGTGACGGCACGCAGGCCGAGCACGTTTTCCCGCGGCGTACCGTATTTGACTGCGCGCGGGCCGGCGGAATTGTAGGCCAGGTTGCCACCGATAGAGCAATAGGCAGCGCTACCGGGATCGGGGGGCCAGAAATAGCCGTGTTCGGCAACTACGTTCTGTACGGCCTGGTTGGTCAGTCCCGGTTGTACAGTGATGTAACGATCATCCGGATTGAGTTCGATTACATCCTGCATCTGTTCGGTGGAGAGCACCAGCCCGCCGCGCAGGGGCACGCTGGCGCCGGTGGTACCGGTGCCACGGCCGCGCGCTGTCAAGGGTACATGATGCCGGTTACAAAGCTGGACAATGGCAAGAACCTCATCATGATTTGAGGGGAATGCCACGGCATCCGGCGTGACCTGAATGCGGCTGTTGTCATAGCCGTAGGCGACGCAGTCCGCAGTTTCGGTGAGTAACTGTTCGGCAGTGAGGATGTCCGCCAGTGCGGTGACAAACTCCGGCGTTAATTTTTTCTCACTGGACATGGGCAGGGGAAAACAACGTTGAAACTATCAATTGTCAGGAAACAGAATCTGATCAATCTGTTGACATAGACAATGAATCGTTAGCAGATGCACTTCCTGGATGCGGGCGGTATTATTGGCGGGAACGCGGATTTCCACGTCACTGTCCATTAGCAGGCCGGCCATCCTGCCGCCGTCGCGGCCGGTCAGGGCGATGACATTCATGCCTTTATCATGTGCGGCTTCAATCGCGCGTATTACATTGGCAGAGTTGCCACTGGTCGAGATAGCCAGCAGGCAATCGCCTGACTGGCCCAGCGCCTCAATCTGTCGGGCAAAAAGTTCCTTATAGCTATAGTCGTTGGAGATAGCGGTTAGCGCCGATGAGTCTGTGGTCAGGGCGATGGCGGGCAGGCCGGGACGCTCGCGTTCGAAACGGCAGACCAGTTCGGCGGAAAAATGCTGGGCGTCTGCTGCGGAACCACCATTGCCGCAACTCAGAATTTTCTGGCCGGACTGTAATGTTTTGACAGCGATACCAATGGCGCGGGCAATATCATCTGCCAGCCGATCGCGTGCGGCCTGTTTGGTTTTGATACTTTCATCAAAAAGTGTTCTGACGTTTTTGCTTGTATTCATGCTTTGGCCTGAAAGGCGTTCCTGATCCAGTTAATTGAATAGCGGGAGTTTTTCATGACCATGGAAACAACATCGAAACGGGCCGGCCTGTCTGCCTGGTGCGGGTTACGCTGCAAATAGCAGGCGGCGGTGGCCAGCAGTTTTCTTTGTTTGCCAGGAGTAATTGTCTCGGCGCCACTGCCGAAGTTGTTATTACGTCGGTAGCGAACCTCAATGAATACCAGGCTGTGCCGGTCTTCCATGATGAGATCGATCTCGCCCAGCGCCACTGAAAAATTGCGTTCCAGCAATCGCAACCCCTGTGCCTGCAGATATTGACAGGCCAGCGATTCGGTTTCCTCGCCGATTGTTCGTGTTGTTTTTCCCTTTACAGACACGCTATGACTATACCGTTGTTATATTTCCTGATCCACCCGTACGGGCCGGCCTTTGACAAATTTTACCCAGGTCAGCTGACGGTGTATTTGCTGTTTCAGGTCCAGGCTGAGACTGCCGGTTTCGCCGTCGAAACGTTCATAGGTATATTTTTTCAGTGTGTTCAGGCTGGCGATAACATTATAGGCATCGATGCCCAGCGCATAGAGTCGTTGCAGACTATGGCCGGCCCTGGAAATGTCCGGCTCGATTTTGCTGCGCAGACTGCGCGGATGCGTGCTGTCTGCCAGTACCCAGGGCATATCGCCGAACATCAGGCCATCCATATCGCGGTCGCGGGCGGGATTGAGGTTGCCGGTAAAAACATGGGAAGTAGCATAAACCTGTACGTCGGAGGCATGGTAGAACTTGAGCTGGGGACGAATCTGGCGCGCCTGTCGCGGATAGGCGGCCATAAAGACAAAATCGATATCCTGCCGTCGACGGGGCGTGTATTTGAGTTTGCGATTGAGCAGTCTGGAAAGGCTGCGATAGCGGCGTTGGCTGTTATCGATATTGAGCAGGCGTCGAATAGGACGGGAAAAATCCTTGTCTGCCGGGTTATAGGTTTCCTGGCTGACGATCTGTCCGCCAATTTCGCTCCAGCGCTGGTTGAAGGCCTGTACGACCCGATCTCCCCAGGGGCCGGAGGGCGTCAGCGTAACGGCGTTGACATAGCCGTCGAGCCAGGTGCGTTCGGCTACCTGTCGGGCTTCCTCTTCAGGCGAGAGTCCAAACTGATAGAGATTGGCGGGAATGTTGTTTTCCAGAGCATAATTTAGCGCCAGGGTAGGCACGGGCAGGGGTTTGCTGGTGGCGATGCGGCTAATGGCGGCCTTGTTCAGCGGGCCAATGATGAAATCAGCGCCTTCGGCAACGGCCTGCTGGTAAATGGCAAGCACATCGCCATTGCTGTTGCTGACATCATAAATGTGAAGGGACTGCAGGTTTTTCATGTGCCGGTTGTAATAGGCGGCAAGGACGCCATCACGAATGGCTTCGGCGGCCTTGCCAAATTTACTGGAAAACGGTAGCAACAGGGCGATGCGTTTCGGCAGGGCGACATCCTGTTGCTGACGATTAAGCAGACTTTCAATAATTTTCCTGTCAGCAGGGTGGCGGGGATAGGCGCGCTGCCATTGTTGTACCGCCTGGCGCAGCATATCCGGGCGCAGCTGGTAAGTTTTGGCGATGCGCACCAGATCCATCCAGCCGCTGAGCACGTTGGGCGGCGGCTCGGTGCGTAACTGCATCAGCGCCTGCTCGGTAAGCATGGCCAGCGCCTGCCAGATATCCTGCTGGTTGGCGCGTATCAGCTCGGCATCGCGCAGATAGCGCTCACGTTTGATCAGTTCGCGCGCGGTCTCAATTCGGTTGCCGGACAGGGCGAAGGCATCGGCGCGTAGATCGTAATAGTCGGCGAAATAAAAATGGTTCGTTCCCGCAGGTGGGGGGGGGCTGAGCAGTTTCAGGACCTCATCAATTCGGCGTTCGCTGAGTGCGATGTGCGCCTGAGCCAGCGCCAGGAGCAGGCGCTGGTTTGCGTCGTTGTAGTTGATTTGCAGGCCCTGCAGGGTGCGTTTGGCCCCGGTCGGATTGTTGGAGCGGGCTTCAGCCGCAGCGGCGCGCAGCAATAACGTAGTGCGCCTGTGTGGTCGCGCCTGCCGGGCCAGGTCGAGAAACAGGGCATCCGCTTTCTGATATTCGCCCCGGGCAAACAGAATCTCGGCTTCATCGGGTTTGAGTTTTACAGGCTCCGGGCCACTGGCGCAGCTGGCAAGGCCGAAGCTGATGATAGTTAACAAAATTATTTTAATCGGCATGCTCATAGACTTGTTACACTGTCCTGCAATCTGTCGGGGTAAATGCTCGTCATTATAGCGAGCGGGAATCAAAATTGCGCTGTTATTGTGGTTGGCATTATAGCTGTCATTATATTAAGCGATGTGGAATGAATCATGGATTTTCATAAACAGTGTCTGTATGTCGTCGCGACACCGATTGGCAATCTGGGGGATTTCAGCCCACGGGCGGTCGAAGTTCTCAGGCGGGTGGATCTGATTGCGGTGGAGGATACTCGCCACAGCGGTCGACTGTTGCAGCATTTTGGCATCAAAACACCGATGCAGGCCCTGCATGAACACAATGAACGCAAGCTGGCAGTGTCGCTTTTGCAGGGCATTGAAGAAGGCCGGACGCTGGCGTTGATTTCCGATGCAGGCACACCGCTTTTAAGCGACCCCGGTTATCATCTGGTGCGCCTGGCGCGCGAAAAAGGCATACGCGTGATCCCCCTGCCCGGCGCCTGCGCCGCTGTCACCGCGCTGTCTGCCGCGGGCTTGCCGACAGATCATTTTCGTTTCGATGGTTTTCTGTCGTCAAAGAGCGGCGCCCGGCGGCAACAGCTCGAGGCCCTGAAGCAGGAAACCCTGACCCTGGTGTTTTACGAAAGCCCGCACCGAATTGAAGATACCCTGTCAGATATGCAGGCGATCCTGGGGCCGCAGCGGCAGGCGGTGCTGGCGCGTGAACTGACCAAGACCTTTGAAACTATCCATAGCGGTACACTGGCGGAACTGTCGCAGTGGGTGGCAGAGGA
>Ga0316207_10001414_pt1 | contig 29726 bp, 34 predicted proteins | sample 6weekpyrite_MG_FD_204943 | JGI IMG/M metagenome (GOLD analysis project Ga0316207, IMG submission 204943) | Microbial mat bacterial communities from mineral coupon in-situ incubated in ocean water Damariscotta River, Maine, United States -... | ecosystem: Environmental > Aquatic > Marine >...
ATTACCCAGATCAATAATGCTACAGGCAAATTAACATGGGCATATTCTAATGATGAAATAAACTGAAACACATCCGGCACCAGGTTACCCAGTATCACACCAGTAATAATACACAGCCCCACCCATAAGGTGAGGTAACGCTCAAACAAACTCACTCGTTTTTGTCCCTAGCTATTTTATTCAAGCTGTTTTGCAATTCACTATCAGACATCTCATCAAGATCTAAAGCCAACACTTGTTGAATTCGTGATTCAATCGTTGCCATCACATTAAAGAAAGCCTTTTTAATTTCTTCCTCACTAGCTTCCAGTTTCGATGGGTCAGGCAAGCCCCAGTGAACCTTAACGCAGTTGCCAAACCACACCGGACACTGCTCGTTGGCAGCACTGTCGCATACTGTGATGACCACATCTGGCTCGACAAGCTCAAAATCATCCCAGGACTGACTCGTCAAACCTTCTGTTGAAATACCTTTCTCATCAAGATACTTAATAGATAAGGGATGGACCTGACCTGCTGGCTGGCTCCCCGCGCTATAAGCGAGAATCTTCCCCTTAGCCAGGTGATTGGAAATTGCCTCACTCAATATGCTACGGCAACGGTTATGGGTACAAATAAATAAAAGCTTTTTTGGCTTCATGGGAGGACCTAATAATAACTAATCTTGATTACGTCAGGCGATACAGGCACTTCCTGGGCGATTGGGCATGTTTTTGAGATTTTTTACATCCATCGAAAAAGGCAAAGAGTCCTTTGCACCTTGTTGCATGGCCTCGATTACATTGAACGACCAGAAGGGTAGATCAGGTGTTAGTTGGTAGTAAATCCACTGACCTTGCCGGCGACTAATGACAATATCGAGATCACGTAACAATGCCAAATGACGAGAGATCTTGGGCTGAATGACATCAAGTGCATGCATCAACTCACAAACACATAACTCGCCTTCTTGATGAAGCAGTAGAATCGATCGTAAGCGGGTTTGATCCGCCAGGGCTTGAATTAATTGTTCTGGTGAAATATTCATAGATGCATATATACGTATGTCCGTATATATTGTCAAGCATATATTAGTTTTTAAGGAAAATTATCGTAGGGGCATAAGCGAGATAAGTATATTATTCAGATAGTTATAACTGAATAATTGGCACTTAGCAGATGCTTAAAACTCATCGGCCAATTATAAATATTAAGTGCAATACTTACTTTTTCTCGTCATCCTGACAAGCCTTTTGAACAGGAGGACAAGGTACATTGCCATAGGAACAAAAAACACAACAATCGCCTTGTTTGGGTTTAATCAATGTTCCGCAATTTTTACACTCATAGAAGAACTGGCAATTGTCCGTGGGCATGGTTTCAATTTCTTCGTGGTTGCAATTGGGGCAAGTTATTGTTGACTGTAGTTCAATCATACTCGATTCCTTATCATTAAAGCGTATATTATTATCCCTATAAAACTCGCTAATGAAGGTAAAAGCACATAATCAAGATAGCCAACAATAGAGGCTAAACCAACAGCACCAAATAAAATAACCAATATTGGTGTAAAGCAGCACAGAGCAGCAATGACAGAACCCACGACGCCTACTTTTAATAAATTCATATTATTTTCCTTCATTTCGGAAAATCTTTTAAGCAGCATTTCCCCGATGGATTGTAAGTTGAGCACGAACAAAAAGAATTCTTAGTTTGCTCAACAACAAACTCTTTCACCTGCTTAACCGCTCTTGCTTCTGATTTAGGAACACCAAAACAATAACAAATCAATACCTCTTCGGATTTTTCTTTTATGCCTACCTTTGTTCGAAGCTGGTCTTTAAGTATCGATGAATTATCGAGCCCAAAATAAACAACGTTACAATCTGGATCACTACAAAAATAGTAAGTTTGTTCTTTTAGTACTAATTCCCAAGGCTTATTAACATGGTGTAATAGTGTCTTATACGGCACTTCCACATATTTATTTTGGCAGTCAGGACAATTATGTCGCTTGGGGCTTAATTGGTTATCATTATTTCCAGAACAGCAGTCAGACATCATTTATTCCTCAGGCTTGCTTTTGTATTGTGCTTCGTTTTTCATTTTTCCTAAAAGAAATGATTCATCTATTGTTAAATAGATGAATTTACCTTGTTGTTCTGATTCCCACGCTTTTATTTCATTAGAAGAATTTAAGAAGTGCACATAGTGGCAAAAACTGTCGACTACATTATCTTGTATTTTTTCAGACTCAGGTGGTTCAATAAACGTCACGATAGCTGACGAAGGAATGACGGTTTGTACACCATCTGGTGTAACGGTAAGTTTGATTAATTGGTTTGAAATCGGACATTGTGACTCAATCAATGCAGTTTCCCCAATAAGTGTAGGAATAAACAAAGCATCCCAAGCACACCATGTATAAAGGGTAATATCGTTGATAATGAATTGATGGGGCATTTGGACAATAGTCAAACCCCAATAGCCAATAATTTCATCTTCATCATTAAAATAAATTCCAGACCAACTATTCAACATTTTTTCTATTTCACCTAAAGGTTTTTCCGTTTTCTCGGCTAAAACTTGCTTTGATACTGGTTTTCCTTTTGCCAATAGTTGATAAAGTTCCAGAGATATTATTTTGGCTTCTTCGTCGAAATCGAGAAACCAATCGGGAAAAGCATATAGAATATCTTCAAGCTGGTTACTTGGAGAATGATTTGATTGAAGAAAATTCATAATTGTGTCCTATGCTATATATTTCATCTTGTCGATTCCTTTAATTCGTCAATCAGGGTTTTAGTTTTGAAGGATAACCTGCTTCCTCAGTGGCAAAGGTCAAGTCGTCAATATCTGTTTTATCTGAATCAAAACTCACTTTTGCCCAGCCGTCACCTTTACCCTCATATTTAGCAATAACCTCTGTTACTCCATCAACATTTTTTAATGCTTTTTTTACCGTAATAGGGCAAATTCCGCATGTCATACCATCAACAGCCAATGTGATGGTTTTTAATTTACCTGCAAATACGATGGCCGATTGAGATAATAATAAAAGGGATAAAGAGGGTATCGTTAATAGTTTTCTCATAAAATTTCCTCAATTGTTAATCAAATAAAAATGGCGCATACCATGGAAAAGAAATAGATAGCATGACAGTTAATGCTGTGACCCAAAATATAATTTGTTGTGAGCGTTTACCTTCTTGAGTTGCACACACTGCATCTGTACTACAAATTTTTGGTTGAATAAAAATTTTGCGGTACGCAAGCCCAAGAAATACAACAGCTAACACAATAAAAAACGGGCGATATGGTTCAAGAGCACTTAGATTTCCAATCCAGCTACCGCTGATACCGAGCATAAGTAATATGAGAGGTCCTGCACAACAAGCGGACGCTGTTAATCCGGCAAGCAAACCAACAACAAGCGAGCCTTTGGCATTATCTGGCTTATTGCTAGTGCTTGTTGCTTCTAACGTACTTTCTGAATTTGGGTTATTCATATATTTCCTTTGCAAAAAATATCGACTTATAGTGCATATACATTACAATACAGTCTAAACCCTATAGCTACTATAGAGTCAATATTTAATATTTTCAATGGAATCATGTGGATATGAAGATTGGTCAGCTTTCGAAAAGTACAAACTGTAAAATAGAGACAATTCGATATTACGAAAAAATTGATTTGCTACCAGAACCTCTACGGTCTGATGGAGGATATCGTATTTATGATGACAGCCATTTAAAACGTTTGGTCTTTATTCGTCGAAGCAGAGAGCTAGGCTTTACTATTGAAGAAATTCGCGCATTGCTACGGCTTGTCGATGGTGGGGATTATTCGTGTAGCGATGTAAAAGAAATTGCAATGGGGCATATCAGTGATATAGGACAAAAAATATTAGATTTAAAGAAATTAGAAACAACTTTATCACGAATAGCATCACAATGCTCTGGGGATTCTGCACCAGAATGCCCTATTATTGATGCCCTTTTTTATACAAAAAATAAATTAAATTAACGGCACATAAAAACCATTATGTAACCTTATGCGAAAAACCCTCAATTTTCGGGAGTTTCTTGTAATATTAATAAATTTATTTTCTAGTTTAAACGACCGATGTAGTTAATAGGGAAAACCTAAACAAAACCTCAATTTTATCTATAGCAAATGAGAATCGTTAATATGAATGTATGGATGCTTTTAAAGCCTATACAAAATAGTTTGACCTGTGAATTTTCTTGGTAGGGTCTTACTCAACAAGCGGGTGAAAGCTCCTGTAAATGAGGATTAATACATTGAAATAAAGAATAATGTGTCACGCTTTTCATTAACAATGTTAATAGCTATATTCATCTCGATACCAAGTTAACTAATTTCCAAAAAGCTGACTTTTATATTTATCATGTGTGTAAATCAATAGCAATTTCAAAACATTTGTAAACGATCAAGCTAAACCCAATTAATGAGTTTTGATCTATCAATATTCCAAGGTAGCAAGGCTTCGATTTCTTCTACTGTGCTTGCCGCGTTTCCCGAGGTAAAGACGACTATCGCCATGATCGTTCGGGTCGAGAAGAGCGAAACGGCGGATGTAAATTATATGGAGAACTACACTGAGCTGAGTTCCCATGATGAATGGCCCGACCCCGGTCGGGAGATGTCGAATCTGGTGGATGAGATGCGCGTGGAAAAACTGATCTCAAGTGCACTCATTGTTGACTATCTCTATTAATCTTCGCCTGTGTATTTTGTGTTTTTTTAGGCCATCTACTTTTTATATACGCCAAAACCGCCCAAATATCGCTATCTTTTAGTGTGCTTCCCCAAGCGGGCATATCTGATTCATAATCCTTGGGTGCATAAGGCGGAATAAGGCCAAATTTAATAATGCCAAACAATAGATCATCCGCATGATGCCAGGTGTGACCTGTTTCATCATGCGGAGGGGCGGGTAATCTACCATTGGATTTACGCTTACGCCAATTCGATTGGCCTTGCAGATTTTCACCATGACAAAGTGAGCAAAAACGTAGGTAAATCTCTTTACCACGTTTAACTTGCTGAACGTTCTGCGGATCTGCACTGGTATAGACTTCTTTCGCGTATAATGGAGAATGAAGAAAATTTAAAGCAAATATAAATATCGTATTGAAGTACCATTGTTTCAATTTCATAAAATTCTCCGATTCACTATAATTAAAGCCCGTGCTTTTGCAAATAAGCTAAAATTGATTCTATTTCTGCTTTCGATGGTGCCCGTGCATTATGCATCATGCCGCGATCTGCCATTATTTGCATACGACTATTCATACGTTGAACGACCGCTGGCCATTCGTCTGCGGTATGTAAGCCCGGCGCTGGCAGGTCATGACATTGAGTACAGTACGTGGAGAGAAGTTTCACTCCTTCGGATTCCGGTTCAGGCAAATGTTCCGATTTTATATCGGGTGGTGATAACTGATCGCCCATGTTTTGTTGCATCATTTCTTTCATGCTACCACTGTTACCCATCATGTCACTCATATGCCGTTGATCATTCATCATATTGGAGTGCATGCAGGAGCCTTGGGTTAGTAGCAAGCCAATGATGCCCGTCACTAACAGAGTCATACCAATCTTCGTGTCCTTGTTCCAATTCATGACTTTTCCTCGCTCAATTCTTTCTTCATGTGCTGGAATGTTTCATCATCAATTTCGCCCTTCGCATAACGTTTTTTTAAAATATCCAGAGGCGATTCTGTCGTCTTGTTTGCGGTTAGTGATTTGACGATAAAAATTATGCCTAGCAAAATCAGCAACCAGAACAACAGGGGAAAGAATCCCATGCTGCCCATCATTGAACCCTGTCCGTGCATCATGTCCATCATGAGATTAACCTCCTTTGCTTTAATCTCTTGTTTCAATCAACCATCATTTTCAATATCGGTTATGATATAGCGACTATCACGCGTTTTGATAAACTCGAACTCTACGGTATCGCCGGTTTTTATATCATCCAGCATATCCACATCATCAATATCAAAAAACATTTGCATACCCATCCAGCCAATACTTTTTATGGGACTGTGTTTCAATTCAACGCGTTTACCTTTTTTATCAATTTTTGTCACTTTGCCCGTACCGGTGTGGGATTGTGCTGCGACAATTATCGACTCGCCGGTAAAAACATCACTGGCGAAGGATATAGGAGCGGTAAATACAAAAGGTAGTGTGATAATTAACGATTTAAATGTTTTCATGTTATATCTCCGTTGCTCTAGATAAAAATAATTAGTGTTTACGATTGGTTAGATTTTGAATTTCTATGCTTAGATTTAATCGAACCTCCTTTCCAAATAGCAAAAATAGCAGGAAAAACGATAAGTACAGTAATCAAAGCTGATCCAATGCCGCCAATCATTGGTGCTGCGATACGTTTCATTACATCAGCGCCACTGCCATCACTCCATAATATGGGCACCAGTCCCATGAGTAACGCCATGCCGGTCATCAACATGGGACGAATACGGCGTCCGGCACCTTCACTGATTACGCGTACTAAATCTGATTTGGTTTGTAATGTGTTGTTCTCGAGATTTTTTTGGTAAGACATGCCGAGATAAAGCAGCATTAGCACACCCATTTCTGCATCCAATCCTGCTAATGCGATCATACCGACCCATACGGCAACACTGAGATTGTACTCGAGATAATGTAAAATCCAGATTGCGCCAATTAACGAAAATGGAACCGCCAGTAAAATGATAAATGATTCAATAACGGACTTTCGATTAAGAAACAGCATCAGAAAAACGATAAAAAGTGTGATTGGGATGACTAATTGCAATTTTTCTTTTGCACGCTCGAAATATTTGAACTGCCCGGCCCAGTCCAAGCGATATCCCGTGGGTATATTGGCCCTTTCTTTTACTATTTGTTTGGCAGCCTTTACATAATCTGCGATACCGATGTCGTTGTTTACATCAACAAAGACATAAGCCACCAGTTGCCCATTTTCATTTCGTAACATGGGCGGACCGGTTCGAAAGTTCAATTCAGCCAATTGCGATATGGGAATTTGCGCGCCGGTGGCAGTTGTTACAAACACGCGTTTGAGCGCTTCGGGGTTATCTCTGTATTCGCGGGAATAACGAAGATTAATACCATAACGCTCTCTGCCCTCAATCGTTTCTGAAACAATAGCGCCGCCCACTGCGGCCATAATCGTGTTTTCAACATCGTCAATGGTTAGTCCATAACGAGCCACTTTTTCCCTGTCTATATCAAAATCAAGAAAGTAACCACCACTCACCCGTTCAGCAAACGCGCTGCGTGTGAATGGCGCTGTGCGATTATCTGCTAACAGGGCCTTTTCTATACGTACACCGGTTTCTTCAATTATGTTCAAGTCATCGCCGAAGACTTTGATACCCAGTGTGGACCGGATTCCAGTGGCCAACATTTCGGTGCGGGTTTGAATTGGCATCCACCAGACATTGGGCATACCGGGGTAGCGCATTTGCTGGTCCATCTCAGCAATCAGACTCTCAAAGGTAACACCTTCGCGCCATTGGTCTTTAGGCTTCAGGGTCACGACCGTTTCTGCCATGGAGATAGGGGCAGGATCAGTCGCACTGGTGGTGCGGCCCATTTTCCCGAACACATGCTTCACTTCAGGAAAACTTTTAAGTTCCTTATCCATGGCGTGTAACACATTGATCGCTTCGGTGATGGACATGCCTGGCGTGGCTGTGGGCATGTATAATATACTGCCTTCGTTTAATGGCGGCATAAACTCATTACCCAGGTCCATAAATACCGGTACAGTGGCAACCAATGCCGCAATTGCCGCAGCCAAAACACCCCAGCGCAATTTCACTGCCCACTGAACAATGGGGGTGTAAGCAGCCACCAGAAACCGATTTAGCCAGCTTTTATCACCGCGAATTTTGCCTCTTATCAATATCACTGCCAAAGCTGGTGTGAAGGTAATGGCGAGTAGCGCAGCAAAACCCATTGAATAAGTTTTTGTATAAGCCAGTGGTTGAAACAACCTACCTTCCGTACCTTCCAAAGCAAATACAGGTAGAAACGAAACCGTAATAATTAAAAGCGAGAAAAAAATGCTGGGTCCCACTTCCTGCATGGCTCCAATAATAACGTCAATGCGTTTTAGCTTTTGTTGCGACGCTTCATCTTTTTCTGCCCATTCCTCTAGACGTTTATGAATATTTTCGATCATGACAATGGCTGCATCCACCATCGCACCGATGGCAACGGCTATACCGCCCAATGACATAATATTTGCCGTTAGGTTTTGTTCTGACATGGGAATAAATGCCAGTAAAATCGCAACGGGCAGGGTTAGAATGGCTATCAGCGAGGATCGAAAATGCAAAAGGAAAATCATGATGATGATCGATACCACGATCATTTCTTCCATGAGTGTTCCTTTTAGTGTTTCGATAGCATTATTGATCAAGTCAGACCGATCATATACCGTGATGATTTCCACACCATCAGGTAGCGACGACTGGACTTCCTCAATCCGTTGTTTAACCCGTTCAATGACTCTTAATGCGTCTTCCCCATAACGCATAACGATCGTGCCACCAACGGCTTCGCCTTCACCATCAAGCTCCGCCACACCACGCCGCATCGCCGGGCCCATACTCACTGTAGCAATGTCTCCCAACAGAATAGGTATACCATTTTTGCTGGTCGAAATCGCAATATTTTCCAGGTCCTGCTTGGATTGTATATAACCGCGACCACGAATAAACTGCTCATGCCCGGCAATCTCCAAAACCCGTCCGGCAATATCGTTATTGGAGGCGCGAATTTTTCTAGCGATGGTATCAAGCGATATGCCATAACCGGCTAAAACGTTCGGATCAACTTGTACTTGATATTCTTTTTGAAAGCCGCCAACACTAGCCACTTCCGACACGCCCTCAACGGACTCTAACCAGTAACGTAATTTAAAGTCCTGGATACTGCGTAGTTCCGCCAGATCATGTTGACCGGTTTTATCTACCAGGGCATATTGAAACACCCAGCCAACGCCGGTAGCATCCGGGCCCAGAGTTGGGCGCACGCCATCGGGGAGATCATCCAGTGCGGAATTCAAATATTCCAGCACCCGGGATCGCCCCCAATAAATATCTGTATCATCTTCAAAAATCACATAAACGAACGACAGTCCCATAAAACTTTGTCCACGCACGGATTTAACTGATGGCGCTGACAACAGTGTTGTGGTTAAGGGATAAGTGATTTGATCCTCAACCAGATCGGGACTCCGCCCCGGCCATTCGGTAAAAATAATCACTTGAATGTCCGATAAATCAGGAATGGCATCGAGCGGTGTATTCGTCAGGGATTTATAACCCCAAAATGTTGCTCCAATAACTAGAATGAGTGTGAGCAACACATTGCGCGCACAGTACTCAATAATCTTTTCAATTGGGCCATGTTTTTTTTGCCCAGCGTGATTAGAATTATTTTCTACCATTGCTGCACTCCGGATTTTAACTTGCTCTCCGACGCAATGAGAAAATTACCTGAAGTGACTACGGTATCGCCTTTGTTCAGGCCACCGATAACTTCAATCCATTTTCGATTACGTTTGCCGGTTTGAATTTTTTTCGGTTGTAAACGACCGTCGCCTAGATCAAGAAAAACCAGCCGGGTTTCACCCGCATATAACACCGCACTTTCTGGCACTACCAGGCGTTTACTGAGTTTCGCTTTTAACACCACTTCCACAAACATGTCCGGGCGAAAAAAACTTTCAGTGTTATCCAGTATCAGACGAATTTTTCCGGTACGTGTCTGATTCTCCATATAGGGATAGACATAATCCACTTTGCTCCTAACCGTATGATTTTCCATTTCATGCAGCAGCACTTTTGCCTTCATACCAGATTTTATCAATTCCAAATCTGCATCATAAACATCCGCTTCCACCCAGACCTTACTTAAATCCGCAATGCGAAATAACTGTTGCCCTGACTTGAATGCAGAACCTTTGACAATAGATTTATTGATGATTATGCCGCTAATAGGAGATAAGATGGGAACATATTCCTGCGCAAAACCGCGTTTTTCCAGTGATTCAATTTGTTGATTTGACAAGGACCAAAACCGCAAACGTCTTTGCGCTGCCTTCAACAATTTCTTTCCTGTCGGCGAATTGTTTTTTATGCGTTTGCGTATTTCGAGGTATTCTTCCTGTGCTGCCAGTAGCTCAGGACTGTATACGGTAAATAAAGTTTGCCCCTTTTTAACGGGCTTGCCCAATGCATCAGCGTATAACTTACCTACCCATCCACTGAACTTGAGCGTGATATCGGTTAAACGGGTTTCGTCGTAGGTAATGCGTCCTGACGCACGAATTGGGATACGTAATTTCTTTTCCTTAACTTTGCCGGTAGTAATACCAATCAATTGCCGACGACCTGCATCCACACGCACGGTACCGGGAACTTCCGCGCCTGTGCCACCGCAGGTAGTGCAACGTATTCCCTCTCTACCCGTTGCCAGATCGTAGGTAATTTTACCGTTTCCCTCCGCGGCATTGATTTCAATTGTCATAGGCCATTCACCTTGCATGGAAGGCTGATACGGGCCTTGATACTTTCCTGCTTCAATTTCTTCCAGTTCTGCCGGTGCATACATTGCTGGCATACTGCCCATGGCCGGCATAACCGCAACGGCTTTTATTTTTGCCTGCGATACAGGCTCTCCCAGTTCATTTTTAACTTCAATTGTGACGGCATTTTTCCCCACTTTTGGCGTACTAGGGTTAATGCTAACCATAACATGGTAGGGGCCGGCAGCGTTAAAACTGGCTTCATCAACCGCATAAACTGTCGTCGACGCAATTATCAATAGAAATAAGCTAATGCGTAATTTGATTTTCATTGCATATACCTCCTATCATTGGACGGCGCTTTACCAGACAAATACGATTTTTCCAGAATCTCACTACCACCCGAGATTTCTTCAAGCAACGCGACTTGTTTTTTATAATTTGAGCGGGTTTCCAGTAGTTGTAATTGCAATCGAATGAGGTTCTGCTCGGCAGTAATCATGTCAAGAAAATTTCCTTGGCCTGATTCATAATCCGAACGTGCCGCTTTCAGGTTGTCCTCGGCCAGGGGTAATATTCGAGATTCAAACAGTTTTATTACCTGCTCACTTTCGACTACCCGTGCATGATGAATTTGGATAAGCTTATTAATTTCTGCGATTAGGGATTGCTTGCGCCAGTTGAGCGTTGATTTTTTAAAGCTGGCTTCATCAACTGCTGCATTTCTCTTTTCGCTCAAGGGAATATTAAACCCAACACCTACGGTAAACTGATTGTCTGTATTCATGCGTAAACTGTTATAGGAAACCTTAAGCTGAATATCGGGATAGAATTCACGTTTTGCCAACAGCTGTTGCTTTTCGGCAGCTACCAGGCTGGCATTAATTTGTTTTAGTCTGGGGTGGCTTTGCAATACCAATTGCGGCAATCGCCTTATATCAATGAGTGGGTACGGTACAACATCCTGGTTTGGCATTGCTAATGGTGATTTGGATGCCCAGTTTAGCAAATTATTTATCTGTGCAGCTATCGTGGCTTTTTGGCGATTAAGTGCTTCATCTGTTTTTTCTAGCAGAGTAAATTCGACTTCCGCGCGCAATACGTCTTGTTTGCTCGCACGACCGGCACTGTATTTGATTTCAGCGATATTTTTGAATTCCTGCAGCAGACTTTTATTCTGCGTATTAAGCTCAATGGCCGCATGCACATACTGCCAATCAGCAAATTGCATTTTACTGGCCGCAATCAATGCTAACCGGGTAGTGCCTATGGTTTCCCGAATGGCGCTTGCCTGCCATTGGGCAATTTCTTTTTTAACGTTTAATTTTCCGGGCCAAGGCATGACTTGTGATACGTTTATAATCTGCCCGTAATCACTTTGCTTGCTAAAAATGGTTTGTGGAGCCACAGAATAGGACAGCATAGGATCAGGATATGCTGAAACCTGATCTGTTTTCGCTTTTGCCGATTGCCATGAAGCTCTTGTGCGCGGTATCTCCGGATTGTTTTGAAGAACCTGTTCGATAAGTGACTTCAAGTTTAGCGGTGTATCGGTCTTGTCAGATGCTATCGCACCAACAACACTGAACATACTCAAGGCAGCGACTATAAAACTGCAGGTGCAACGCGATCGCTTACACAGCACTCGATGGTATTGGATTGAATGATACATGGTAACAACCTTTATTCATAAACTTTACCCATAAAATAATGGCGTAAAGTAGTAAATCTTTGTAAAAATCAATACTTGGATTTAGGCCCAGGAATGTTTACAGAAAGAAACAGGGTAAAATAAAGGAAGTGTTAAATACGGAAACGTTGTGTTTTCAGGTAGGTGTCTGAGGCAGAAAATTGATTCTGCTGAACGAGGACAAGTCGTTGAAATGAGGTGGAAAAAGAAGCTTGAATGTTAAAATTGGGTGGTAATATTGCGGGTGGTGGCTGAGGGCCATCTAGCAACAATATATTGTCCAGAGATGTATCATGTGTGATGTTTCTAACATTGGCAACCACGTGATGCGTATTGTCACAGCAGTTTTCACTCATTGTCATATCCGCATCGCCGATGCAATCTTGCAATTCGGCACAGGACTTTGATGAATTATCCATTTGCATGCAGTCTGACTTAAACTGCACACGCTCATCAATTTTTTCGCAGGCAAACGCTGCCTGGATCGAAGGAAAAAATCCAGCAATCAGGAATAGGGCGATGACCCATTTGCGAAAATTTGATGACCTTATTTGATTCATAGTGTCAGTTTAATTTTAATATATGAACAGATTCTAGCTAAGTTTGACTTCAGTTGTTCATTAAAGTTTCAATCGTGGCTTTAATTTCATAGGAGTAAATAATATTGAGTCATTAATATTAGATAATTAACGAACCTGATGTAAGGAAATATCCTATAGGGTATTCTTGTATTTAAGAATCAAGAATAGCCTATTGATCCGTTTTGTCTTTTTCTAACATTGTATATATTGACTAGATAAGCAAAAGTACATTGCGGCTACACCCAGCTTACATAAACGCTTCAAATATGCAAACGATGGGTACTTATATTAACAATGATTTAAGAGAAATTTATACATCTGGTAAGCATAAACAAATGAAAAATAATTAAAATACGACATAGTTCTTTATTTGGCTTTCCCTTGTTTATTTGGAGACACCCTTGAACGAGATCCATAGTTGTAATATAGTGCAACTATGCAAATAATTACTATACAATCTGAAGAGGTTTTTCAAGCGCTAGCGGATGAGACTCGCCTGCGCATAATCCGGTTAATGGTGTCAACCAATGAAGAGTCTTGCCTGTGTGAGTTGGTTGATAGTCTGCTGGAACCTGCATACAAACTTTCTCGTCACTTGAAAATTTTGCGTCAAGCGGGGCTGCTGTCATCTCAAAAAGAGGGGCGTTGGGTCTATCATCGTCTAGTAATAAAACCTGAGTATTTAGAACACTTATACGCTACCGTGCAAGCGTTTCCCGATTCGAATGGGATCTACGATGCGGATTTAAAACGCTTTCGCGAACGATTGTACCTGCGCGAAGGTGGACGCTGCCAGGTCGGTATCCAGTCTGAAACGTTCAAGACTGAGGCAGGATAGAAGTGTCCGGTTGTGGCTGCGAGATTGAAATCAAAAACAGGGATCAGAGTCGTGTACTCATCCTGTTGCTGGCCATTAACGGTGTGATGTTTATTGCAGAAGTTGTTGCCGGAATGGTTGGCAACTCAACCGCTTTGATTGCGGATTCTCTGGATATGTTGGCTGATGCCACTGTTTATGCGATTGGCCTCTACGCTGTGGGGCGGAGTCTGCTCGTCAAGGCGAAGGCGGCTCATATTAGCGGTGTTTTTCAAATAGTGTTGGGACTGGGTGTGTTATTTGACATCGTGCGTCGTGCCTTTGTCGGCAGTGAGCCTGAATCGATAATGATGATTGCTGTGGGCGCTGTGGCACTTATCGCCAACGTTGTTTGCTTGGTGTTGATCTATAAATATCGCCAAGGTGAGGTGCATATGCGAGCAAGCTGGGTTTTTTCAAAAAACGACGTGATTGCTAATTTAGGTGTGATTACCGGTGGTGTGCTGGTTGCGTATACCGGCTCATCCTATCCTGACCTGATTATCGGTTTACTCATTGCGGCCATTGTGGTCAGAGGTGGTTTTTACATTATTAAAGATGCTAATCACGAAAAAAACCAGCAGGAGATGACACCGTGAATATTAAATATGGTTTTGGCAAAACTGTTCCCATGAATTTTGAGGCTGCGATAGATGCCGTGACTCATGCGCTTCAATCAGAAGGCTTTGGTGTGCTGACCGATATTGATGTGGCTGTCACAATGAAAAAAAAACTGGGTGAAGAGATGCCGCCTTATCGAATCCTTGGAGCCTGTAATCCGTCTCTGGCTCATCAAGCGATTACAAACGAACCCTCTATTGGCTTGTTGTTGCCTTGCAATGTGGTTGTTCGTCAGAAAGAAAGTGGCATCGTTCATGTGGAATTTATGGATCCAGCGTCGGTATTGAGTCTAGTGGACAATCAAACTGTCAGTGAACTTGCTGACGAAGTGAAATCTCGCCTAGAGCGAGTATTAGCGGTGCTATAAGCTACACTATCATTATGCGTCAATTCATCGCCTATCTGCTGATTCTCTCCGTACTTGCGACTAATGTGGCATGGGCGATGGACGACTGTTCTTCACAGTATTCAAATGAAGTCTCTGCTCTGGCACTGTCAAGTGATTTGTCTAGTAACAGTCAGAGTGATGGTGTTTGTGACGACGCCTGTGTCGGTTGGCTTCATCTTGTTGGCATCACTCCTGGCACTAAACTCGATTGTTTTTCGTTAACTCGCCAAGATGAAGTACAGATAAAGACCCCTTTTCACTCCCTAGACCAAGCTCCCCCCATTCGACCTCCCCAAATCTAAATTCCTGCTCAGGGTGCTATAGGACCCATTTCGCTTGTTGTATTGACTTTTTAAGTAGGGATTCACCGATGAGAAAACGATTGCTCACGCCAGCAGCGATGCTCGGCTGTATTTTGATTTTGCCCGTTGGGGCGGTAAACGCAACCGGTCAACCGACATTGACGACCTTGGTTCGCACGATACTGGATAACAACCCGCGCGCTCTAGCGGCACGATCCGCACTGGATGCGGCGCAGGCTAGTGAAAGGGCAGCCGACCGGCCACTCTATAACCCGGATCTCGAAATTGAATATGAAGACGCAGGTGCTGCCACCAAGACGTTAGGACTGAGTCAGTCCATCGACTGGGCCAACAAACGCGAAGCCCGAACCCGCGTGGCAGCGTTTGAGCGCGAGCGTGTTGCCGCAGAATTGGCTGAGATTCGCCAAGCGCTAGCGGTAGAATTATTGACTGCTTTGGCAGATTACCACACTGCTGTCGAGCTCACGGCTCTGGCCAAGCAACGCCGTAGCTTGATGCAGCGTTTCCTCTCTTTAACAGAGCAACGCATTCAGGCAGGTGATCTGGGGCAGGTGACGTTGGATTTGGCCAGGCTAGCCGGCACAGAGGCAAACCTGCAACTGGCTCGCTTGCGTGGCGTTCAAGTAGAGACGGAACAGGCGTTAACAGCCATTGCCGGTACCGTACTGAGTGGCTGGCCAGCTTTACCGGATATTCCATCATCCACTCAGTTTGATACCTCAAATATCGATACCTTGCTCGAACAACTACACGCGCTACGTGCAGCTCGCAGTCAAATTGCCACGGCTCGTGCGGCAGTGGCGTTAAGTCGCCGTGAACGCAAGGCCGATCCCACCATCGGTCTTCGTGGTGGCCGTGAAGCATCAGACAACTTGATTGGTCTGACGCTCTCCATTCCGTTGTTTGTGCGCAACAACTTCAGCGCTGAGGTCGATGTGGCCGATGCCGATGCTATCCAGATCGAGCAGAGTGCTCAAAACATTTATCGCACCAGTCGTGCCCAGTTGATATCCACTGCCCGGCGTTTTGAATTGGGTCGTCAGGCCTGGGACGACTGGCAGCAAACTGGGCAGACCAGCCTGGAGAGTCAGATTCAACTATTAGAGCGTCTGTGGCAAGCAGGCGAACTCAGCACCGCAGACTACTTGGTACAGATCAAACAGACGCTGGATACCCGCACCGCCGCTGTTGAGCTACGCGGTAGTCTGTGGCAGGCCTGGTTTGAATGGCTCGCCGCCAGTGGCACAACAGAATCCTGGCTGGGGCTGAAAGATTAATAGGAAAATCAAGGGAACGATTGATTTCATCCCATTGAACATTATTTGGAGAAAACAGCACATGAATAAATTAGTAAACCGATATCTCATCCTCTGCTTGTTGGGCAGCGCCCCGGTCTTCGCAGAAGAAGAACACGAGGAGGAGGGTGGCATTCCGCCCATGAGCGTGGAGCAGCGCCAGGCGATGGGGATCCTTACCCAAAAGGTTGGCACACACCTTATGGCCGAAGAGCGGGTGGTTCCCGGTGAAGTCACCGTTAACCGCTATCACACCACCGAAGTGACACCACGCATTAGCGCCCAAATCACCCAGCGCCACGCAAGCATGGGGGAGCATGTGAAAACAGGCCAGAAGCTGGTCACGCTCTCCAGTGTCGAGATGGCTGAGGCGCAGGGCCAGTTGTTGATCGCGGATAAAGAGTGGCGACGGGTGCAGAAGCTAGGTCGCAAGGTGGTTTCGGAGAAGCGCTTCGTCGCCGCCCAGGTGGATCACCAGCAGGCCTATGCCAAGGTACTCGCTTTTGGCATGACCGAGGCGCAGGTAAAGGCCTTGCTTAAACAGGGGGATGTCTCCAAGGCTACGGGAGCCTTTGATCTACTCAGCTCGCAAAATGGCACCGTGCTCAGCGATGATTTTGTCATTGGCCGGGTAGTGGAGCCTGGCACCGTGCTGATGGAGGTCAGCGACGAATCGCACCTTTGGGTAGAGGCCAAACTATCCGCAGAACTGGTGAGCCGTATCGAAATAGGTACTGCCGCCCGCGTCAGCAGTGACGAGCAGCAGTGGATTAACGGTAAGGTGGTACAGATTCATCGCCGCATGGATGAGACCACCCGCACACTGGCGGTGCGCATCGAGTTGGACTCAAACGAGGGTGGTTTGCGCCCCGGTCAGTTTGTCAAAAGCGCCATCGCACTCACTGCGGGTAAGTCGGTATTGGCGGCGCCGAGCGAGTCAGTAGTCCTGCTGCAAGGGGATTTCGTTGTCTTCAAACCCGAGGGCGAGGAGATCCACTCTGTGCCGGTAGAACGCGGTGTCAGCCGTGGCAACTGGACTGAGATCAAAGCCGGTGTTGCGCTAGGTGAGGAGATCGTCACTCAAGGCGCCTACGTGCTCAAGTCGATGCTACTCAAATCAATGATCGGCGATGCGGATTAAGGAGCAGAACTCATGTTAAACAGTTCGGTTGAAGCGTCCCTACGTTATAAATTTCTGGTGCTTGTCTCCTTCGCCGTTGTGGCCTTCCTCGGTTGGCGGGCAGTGACTACGGTGCCTATTGATGCCTTTCCCGATGTCACCCCGGTGCAGGTCAACATCTACACTGAGGCGGCAGGTCTGGCGGCGGAGGATGTGGAGGAGTTGCTCACCTTTCCGGTGGAGTCAGGCATGGCAGGTCTACCCGGTGTGCAGGATATTCGCTCGGTGAGCCTGTTCGGACTTTCTTATGTCTCGGTTTATTTTTCTGATGATCTGGATATTTACTTCGCCCGACGTTTGGTGATGGAGCGCCTGCAAGAGGTGGGTGACCGTCTGCCCGAGGGTTACGGCAAACCAGAGATGGGGCCGAATACCTCGGGTCTGGGACAGGTCTTCTGGTACACCGTGGAGCGGGCCGACAAGGCTCTCGAAAAAAACGTTAGCAACATGGATCTACGCAGCCTGCAAGACTGGCAGGTACGTTTGATGCTGCGCACCGCGCCGGGCGTGGATGATGTGATGTCCTGGGGCGGTGAAGAACGGCAGTTCCAGGTAGTGATCGATCCACTCAAACTCATTGAGTACGGCCTTAGCTTCCGCGAAGTGATGGAGGTGATCGAGCGCAACAATGGCCAGGTGGGTGGCCAGTACATCAACCAAGGTTCGGAGCAATATCTAGTACGTGGTTTGGGATTGCTGGAGAATGAGATCGATATCGGCAACATCGTCGTCAAGGTCGAAGATGGTACCCCGGTTTACTTGAGTGACGTGGCCGACATTGCCCAACAACCGGCCTTGCGTTTCGGCGCGGTGACCCGCGATGGCGAAGAGGTGGTCCTGGGCATGGCGCTGGCCCGCATCGGTGAGAATGCCAAAAATGTCGTCGCGGCGGTGAAAGAGAAGTTCGATGTTGTCGAATCTGCCTTACCGGAAGGGGTAGCACTGCGCCCGGTCTACGAGCGTACCGACCTGGTGGACAAGGCGACCAACACCGCCGTCAAAGCGTTGGTGGAAGGCTCCATTCTCGTTGCCATTATTCTGTTCCTATTTCTCGGTGAAATTCGTTCCGCCATTGTCGTGATCTCTGCCCTGCCGCTGGCGATGCTGATCGCCTTTATCTTTATGGGTGAAGTGGGCTTGTCGGCGAACCTGATGTCGCTGGCGGGACTGGCCATCGGTATCGGCATGATGATTGATGGCGCTATCGTGATGACCGAAAACGCCTTTCGCATCATGGCTGAGTGGCGCGAAAAGGGGGAAAAGGTTAACCGCAACGCCGCCGTATTGGCCGCTGCCAAGGAAGTCGCCAACCCCATCGCCTTTGCCATTCTTATTATTATTGTCGTCTTCATGCCGCTGTTTAGCCTAGAAGGGCTGGAGGGCAAGCTGTTTAAACCGATGGCCTTTAACATCAGCTTTGCTATGGCTGGTTCGCTGCTGCTGACGCTGACTATCATTCCTGTGCTGGCGGTGTTGATCCTCAAGCCCAAAGAGGAGCGCGACACCCTGCTGGTGCGCTGGCTAAAACGCGCCTACCTGCCAACGCTGGCCTGGTCGCTGGCGCACAAAAAGACGGTAGTGGGTAGCGCGGTGGTGCTGTTGATCGGCGCACTGGCGCTCTTTCCGCTGCTAGGCAAGGAGTTCATGCCACAGTTACAGGAGGGCTCCATTATGTGGCGCGTGGTGTCGATTCCTTCCACCTCGCTGGAGCAGTCGATTGAGATCTCCAAAGCAGTATCTAAGGTGCTCACTGCTTTTCCTGAAGTGAAAACCACCATCGCCATGATTGGCCGCGCCGAGAAGGGTGAGACGGCGGATGTGAACTACATGGAGATCTACACCGAGCTGAATCCCCATGACGAATGGCCTGACGCTAATCGGGAGATGCCCGATCTAGTGGATGAGATGCGCGAGCATTTGGAGGAGGCGGTGCCGACGGCGGTAATCAGCTTCACCCAGCCGATCCAGATGCGTGTGGAGGAGCTGATCTCTGGCGTGCGCGCGACCCTAGCGGCCAAGCTCTATGGCCAGGAATTGAAGGAGCTGGATCGCATCAGTCAGCAGATCAAAAACGCTATCAGTCAGGTTGACGGCGTGGCCGATCTGTCGCTGGAGGCCAACCTCGGCAAGCCGCAGATCCAGATCCGCGTCAACCGCGAGCAGCTGGCTCGCTACGGCATGAACGCCGACCAAGTGTTGACCGTGGTGCGCATGGGCATCGGCAACGAGCCGGTCTCGACCCTCATCGATGGCGTTAAACGCTTCGATATCACCGTGCGCCTCGATGAAGAGGCCAAGATGTCGGTGGATGCCATCCGCAATATCCCGCTGCGCAGTCCCGAAGGTGCCATCGTGCCGCTGCACCAAGTGGCTGAGGTGTCGGTGAAGGAGGGCTACTCCTTCATTCGTCGCGAGCAATTGCAGCGCTACGCGGTGATCCAGATGGATGTACGTGGCCGCGATGTGGACAGCTTTGTCCAGGCGGCGGAAGCTGCTATCGAAGCCAATGTGAAGATGCCACCGGGCTACTGGATCGAATGGGGTGGCGCGTTTGAGAACCAGCAGCGGGCATTAACGCGATTGGCGATCATCGTGCCATTGACGATCTTCTTCATCTTCGTGCTGCTCTATACCGCGTTCAACTCGATCAAATATGCAACGTTGATCATCGCCAACGTCCCCTTCGCCACCATCGGCGGCATCGTCTCGCTGTTCATCAGCGGCCAATACCTGTCGGTGCCCTCTGCGATCGGGTTTATTGCAGTGTTTGGGGTAGCGATGCTTAACGGCATTGTTTTGATCAGCTTCCTTAATGAACTGAGGGAAAAGGGATTGTCGGTTTACGATGCCGTGCGTAAAGGGGCGGAGATGCGCCTGCGGCCGGTGATGATGACCGCCAGTGTCGCCATTCTTGGTCTGGTGCCGATGCTGCTCTCCAGCGGGGTTGGCGCTGAAACCCAGCGGCCATTGGCGGCAGTGGTGGTGGGTGGCTTGATTACCTCCACCCTGCTGACCTTGGTATTGTTACCCGTGATCTATGAGTGGATGGAGACCCGTAAAAACCGGTGACAGAAATGTCTCTGACTGATTTAGTCAGGGGGGACTTAATTTTTTACATTCGAAATTTATATTGGAGAATATTATATGAAAACCATTCATTTATTAACCGCTGTGTGTCTTGGTGTCATTGCCAGTCCTGTCTTTGCAGAAGAGGGTCAACAACCTGAAAGACCAGGCATGCATATGAAGTCATCTATGCCGATGCATGGTGAAAAAGACTGCGAAATGATGTCCATGAAGAATCCGAAAAATATGGAAGACATGATGCAAAGGAAGCAAAAACATATGCAAACCATGGAAAACCGCTTGGCCAACATCGAGGAACTCTTAAAGCAGTTGGTGGAACTTCAGAAACAGAAAGGCTCGGCTCAATAACCAGATCCCGAACTATTCTGCTCATAGCATAGCATCCGGCTGACAACAAAAAATGTTAGCCGGATGGTTTTTGAAATAATGAGGAAACAAACCATGAAAGAGATCAAAGCCATTATCCATTGTAACCGCATTGCCGATGTCGTTCACGCGCTCAAAGGTGCGGGCTTTGGCAATCTGTGCATTGCCGACGTTAAGGGCATGCTCAAAGCGCTGGACAATAAAGAACAGGATTACTCCGTCGAATTAGGTGAAGCGGTTATCAGCGAGATTCGCCTGGAATTGGTATGCGAAGATGCGCAAGTGGATGAGGCTACACAGTTGATTCAGCAACATGCCCGAACGGGTCAAGCTGATGCCGGGTGGATTTATGTCATCGATATCGGTCAAGCAATTCAGATTGAAGGAAAGGTTGGGGCTGAATCAGGTGGGTAAACATAACAATGAAAAAAAGGGAGAAGTATTGTAATGGTTTCGAGAGATAAGATTTGGGGTGTGGCCATTATTGCTCTGCTTCTCATCACTATCACCGGGGCTGGCACGTGGTGGTGGATAAACTCACAACCCGCGCCTATCCCTCAGCATCTCCAGGGTATGGGCGGTGATTTTATCCTGCAATCGGCAGATGGGCCGGTGGCGTTGCAAGATTTTCATGGAAAGGTGGTGTTGATTTATTTCGGTTACACAAATTGCCCTGATGCTTGCCCCATGACAATGGGCAATTGGGCAAGAGCCTTTGAGAAATTGACGAAAAAGGAACGCTCAAAGGTTAGGGGAATGTTGGTCAGTATCGACCCTGAACGGGATAACCCGGAAACATTCAAGCAGTATACCAACTATTTTCATCCCAATATCTTAGGAGTCACTGGTAGTGATGATGAGCTGAGAAAAATTGTATCACTCTATCGTTCCGACTTTGAAATTGAACGTAAAGGGGAAGCAGAAAATTATGATGTGGCGCATATGTCTTTTGTTTATGTAATCGACCCCCAAGGTAATTTGCGCGACCTATTAGCTCACGAAAGTCTTCCGGATGAGATTGTGAGAAGTGTGCGTAATGCGCTACGTATAAATGCATAAATAAAATATTGCCATATGACGTTGGAAATGTTATCGGAGCAATTTACAACATTAGATTAGCGAGTGACACCATAGAGTGATTAAATGTACTAAAACCACTTGAAATATGGTTGTAGATTTATTCCTAGTTAGCCTCGCGCGAGATATAATTAATTTAGATACAAGGCACCCAAGCATTAGAATAAATACCAAAAAATTAAGGAATATATTGTGAAAATAAGTAGTAATTGGATGAGATTAGTCATCATTGTCGCTGCTAGCAACTTGATGGTTTCATTAGCCTCTAGTGAAGAGATCTCACTTGGTGATGCACTAGCACCAATCTCTTTTATTGAATACGGGTCATTAACGTGTGATTACTGTATATCCTTTCATCGGAATATCTTGCCACGGGTCAAGAAGCATTACATTGACACGGGATCAGTTCGTTTTGTTTTTCGCCATTTTCCAACTAGCGAAGCTGCAATACACGCGGCTGTTGCAGCGCAGTGCGCAGGGGAGAAATATTATGAAATGCTTGATGAGCTTTATTCTACCGTTTCTAGTTGGTATAAGGCAGAGAACAGGAATGGCATTTTTATTCAGCAAGCAACTTCACTCGGATTAGATTCAGAGATGTTTGTCTCATGTCTTAGTGATAAAAAAAATTTTTCTGATATTGTGAATCAACGGCGAACAGCTAGAAAAAACCATGATGTAACAGGAACCCCTACCTTTTTTATAAATGGAAAAATTGTGCGTGGGAAAAAATCTTTTGTTGAAATAAAAGCTTTATTCAGTGAAGCGCTAATGATTAGATAATTTTAGCATATGACTCTTATGACGAAGTAAACCTCATCGTATCAAGATGGCTGGCAATTGTATACAGGTGACATTTTACAGCGATGTATGGACTCCACCAACCCAACAAAGTAGGCTGATGTCGTCAAAACAAAAAGAGTCCATACAATGATTAATTCTAACGAAATTGGTATTGATTTAGCAAAGAACATACTACAAATCTGTATTATTAATAAACATGATGAAATACAATCAAATAGAGCCATCAAGCCATCAAAATTGAAAGAAACCATGGCAAAATTAAAACCAACTATAGTCGCTATGGAAGGCTGTAGTTCATGCCATTATTAGGCGAGATTTGCACGACAGTATGGTCATGCAATCCGTATTATTAATCCCAAGAAAGTTAAAGCCTATTTACAAGGCCATAAGACAGATGAAAATGAAGCGCTAGCCATTGCGGTAACATCAATGCAGGTTGGTATGGTTTTCAGTCAAATAAAATCAGAAGAACAGCAGGTTTTATGAACATTAGAGTCAAGTAGAAAGTTTTTGGGCAAGCGCTTAGCAACAAACGGCTCAAAACAAGTGAATTAAAATAGATAATCTCATTTGTCAGTAGCCGAGCGCATTCATTCCACAAGTCAATTTCTCCGTCTGACCCGCCTCTGAATCGATTACCATTTACTGCAGCCACCGTTCGGCGTAATTGATGGTAAGCTTCACCTCGATTGCGTGCGCGTTGCACATAGCTTCGTAAATTCTCGTCATCAATGTATTCTAGAATGTAATTGGATTTAATGAGTCTGTTATATTCTGTTAACACTTGAAGTAATGAATGGTTTTTACTATATCTAGAGAGCTTTCTCACTATAGCCGATTGCGTTGTTGTTTTGTTTTTGAGTGAAACAATGATGCGCTGTATCGTTTCCCATTCTTTGACAATGATATTGATATTGATCTTTTTCTTCAATGTCAATAAATTATGCCCATCTTTATCGCTCAGCACAAATAGACTATCGATAACCTTTCCAATTTGAACATAGCGTGGTGCAAACTTATACCCAAATAAGTCTAGTAAAGCAAAGTTGACATGGTTAGCGCCGTGCGTATCGGTAGACAATATGTCAAGCTTAATGTCGGACGTATTGTTAAAGAGCAAGTCAAAGATAAAATATGATTCGTGTTCATTTGCCCCAATGACTTGTGCATTATTAGGGACATGGTTAGCCACTAATGTCATCGCTGATACACCATTATTGGTATTAAAATATTTCGATGAATAACGCGTCTTAAAGGAATCAATTCGACATTCGAATTTTTATCCATCAGTGCTCGCATGTAGCCCCTGTTCTTGAATGTTGTAATGTGAAAATATGGGCAGTTGTGAAATAGCGTTACTAATAATATTATTCGCTAGATTTGGTGTTTCCATACGAACATGATTGGCCTGCGTTAATCGCAATTTTTCATAGGATCTATCCAATATATGCCATGCGATACAGTCCGTAGTTTGTTCCGTTGGCAATGATAGACATGCTGATTAATTGAGTAACGTTATTGGAATGATTTACAAAAAGTCCCGAAGTAATTTCACTATAAACAATAGCTTACATGTCAAAGTGTGGCATTTACACCCCTATTATAGTAACTCCATTCTCAGTGCAGGGTATTTATATTTTATATAATGCAGTGAGATATGCACCTTATTACTACGAATTGTTGGGGCCCCTACTTATCCAAAATAGGCTAAATGTTTTTGTGTTTGAACCGCTATACAGTACATATTTAAGAATTTTATCAGCAACTTAGGTGTTACCCCAAGAGAGTTAATGATTCATTTCTCGGTTTGTAAGCAATAAAACAATTTATAAATTTTGCATATGTTTTGTTGATGGGTATCAACGTTATGCATCTGTTGGTAATGAGAGCTAACACTTGGATAAACACCATCTTAGATGATAGCAACCTATAAATAAACCTTAACAATATACAGAGACCATGGAACAACTCAAAAAAACCTATTCATTCGGAATTCGACAGAAAGTACTTTTTGTATTAATGAGTGTGTTGTTGGTCGCGCTTTCCTTGAGTGGTTGGTTAGCACTACAACAAGAAAAAGAGAATGTAGTTCTAGAGACAAATCAGCGTGGTAATGATATTGCTCGTTTTGTTGCAAAATCTCTTGCATATTCAATTGTTGGTTACGATTATCAGACAATACAGCTTTTATTAGACGAAATTATTCGCTCTGAAGAAATCAGTTATGCCATGGTAACTAACCAACGTAAAAAAGAAATGGGATTGGCAGGTGCTATTAACGATAGTAATCGAGCTTACATCAAAATCTTTAATGAAAATATTTTACTCGAAGATGAAGTGGTGGGCGAGTTAACATTAGGCCTGAGTACTGAAAAAATCGTTGAACGATTGGAAGAAAACAAATTTTCCTTAGTCACACGAGAAGCGTTAATTATTATGCTGATCGCAATTGGAGAATTTATTGCCCTGTCTTTTATCATCATTAAACCTGTCAGATTGATCTCTCAGTCACTCGATAATGGAGTTGACGAAAATGGAAAAATTGTTGCGGATATCCCAATTCGATCAAGTGACGAATTTGGCCAGTTAGCACAAAAATTCAATGAGCTGGGAACTGATCTGAATAAGGCAAATTTAAAACTACAGAATAAAATTGAGGCTGCAGATGACAAGTTGAAGGATACAAACGATCAATTACTCAAGCAACAAGTCGAGTTGAAGCAAATCAACGAAGAATTACGTCTGATTTCTATCACAGATCCACTAACTGGACTTTATAATCGGCGGCATTTTGAAGATCTCGTAGGTACTGAAATTGACATATCGATTCGACATGGCGATAAAAACAGTCTAATTATGATTGACATTGATCATTTCAAATCAATAAATGATACCTATGGCCATTTTTCCGGAGATGTTGTGCTAAAAGTGGTGTCAGAAACCCTAAAAGAACAATTACGCAAAACAGATGTATTGTGCCGAATTGGTGGTGAGGAGTTTGTCGTGTTGTGTAAGCGAGCAGATAAAGATCAAACCTTAATCATAGCAGAGAAATTACGCACAGCCATTAAAAACAAACATATTAGTCTAGGTGATAAAGCTATCAATATTTGTATTAGTTTGGGTGGCGCAACCATTGATGGAAACCAAAGTTCCATCTCAATTGATGAACTATATCGTTATGCCGATTCAGCGTTATATTTTAGTAAAGAAAATGGGCGCAATCGCTATACTCATTATGATGATTTAAATCAAAATACTGTTGATGAAGCCGCCAGTTAAATTCAAGAATTAAAGGAGAAATGTTATGAATAATCCAATCAAATTTAAAATAGCACATGGACTGATACTAGTTATTTTATTGCTTTCTTTATCTAATCATTTATTTGCAGCGGAGAAGAAAGAATTGCTGTTGGGCTCAGTGGCCATGGACATACCTGCTACCATGCATAAACGCCTATCACCGTTAACAAAATATCTGGAACAAACATTGGATATGCCCGTTTCACTCAAATTATCACCAAATATGGGTGTTGCAATTAATGATGTTGCACAAGATAAAGTTGATATTGCCTATTTAACACCGGTAGCCTACCTAAAAGCCCATAAAAAAGGTGAAGCACAAATCGTCGCTAAAACCGTTACAAAAGGTAAAGCATCCTTTCAACTAATGATTGTTGTGAAGGAAGATAGCCCCATAAAAAGTGTTGGTGATTTGGTCGGTAAATCCTTTGCCTTTGGAGATAAGCGGGCATTACTCCAACGAGCCGCAGTAGTTGGTGCCGGAGTATCGCTTGAAGAATTAGATTCCTACGCTTTTATTGGGCATTACGACAATATTGCAAGTGCGGTAATGCATGGTGATTTTCACGCAGGTATATTAAAAGATACCATGGCATTTAAATGGGAGAACAAAGGATTACGGATATTACACGCTTCAGCACATTTGCCCCCCTACAATATTGCAGTCAGTAAATCTGTCAGCACGGAATTAAAAGAAAAAATAGCTCAGGCCTTTATTAATTTGGACGGTGACAACGCCGAACATCTGAAAGTGATTAAAGCACTGGATAAAAAATATAACGGGTTTGCCGCAACAAGTGATGCCGATTACGACGTTGTTAGAGAACTCGTAAAGCCTTTTAATAAATAAATTATCTTTCTATTAGTATTCACTTCAAATATATAATGAAAATTAATTTGCGTTCTTTACGTGCCCAGCTCATTTTCATGGTCGTGCTAATCAGTAGTGTCGGTATGGTTAGCTCGATTTTTATTGTGAATATGAATTACGATCATAGTGTTCAGGAAACACGTGAGGCGACGGAAGAGTTAATTAAGCAAGAATTTATTACATTAACCAACAAACACAATAAACTGTTGCAGGAATTTGGATTGAGAATTCAACGTAATGAACTCTTTAGAAAAGCCATTAAACAAAAAGATAGGAATACGATACAAAACTTATTAGATGAAGAATTTTATCAATATTTTGTGACGGCGAAAGTATTGGTGGTTAACAAAATATATGCTTTTGATAAAAACTACCAATTGTTATCGGAGTCAAGCAAAGGAAATGATTTTAATAGTAATGCTCGAATGTGTGGACAGTTGGTTGAATCGGCCAAAAGACGCAAAGGCGCTGAGCGCATAAAGCTCACTCATAGTTTTTGTTACCATCATGAACACGCACTTAATTCAATCATAGTCCCTATCGGCACACTGGTTCCACAGGGCTATTTACAGATAATCAGTCGACCCTATAATATTTTTCAAAGCGCAGAGAGTAAACTTGGAATGCCATTGCGTATAGAAACAACTACGGACCAGTTAAGTTATGAATCTGATAATTGGCAAGAGAAAGATGCGAGATTATTAACAATTGACCATAAAATGGATGATATAAACGGTAAGCCTGCCATATCGGTTGTCATGGAAAAAGACATCTCTCGGCTAAATCAATCGTTTGCTCATTCTCGTCAACTCATCATATTAAGCGTCGGTTTTATCAGCCTCTTGTGCATCGTAATTTTTTATTATCGTTTTGAAAAACACATGGTAAAACCGCTTAAAAATCTAGGCAATAAATTATCAGAAATTGAAGAAGATGAAAATCAACTGGGAAATACATTAACATTGGAAGGAAGTCCAGAGATTCAGGCGATAACCCATAAATTTAATAAATTGTCACTAAAACTGGCTAACTTTTATGGTTCCTTGGAAAAACTAGCGTATCGTGACCCGCTCACCACTTTGCCTAACCGCTCAAAATTGCAGGAAATCGTTGATTTTCATACCTCACTTAATCAACGCGATGGCACTCCCTTTTCTTTGTTTATCATGGGCATCGATCGTTTCAAACATGTCAATGAAACTATGGGACACCGAGCTGGCGACGAATTATTGCAAGAAATCAGCAAACGCCTCTCTAAGATTTTGCGAAAAAGCGATTATTTAGAAATCGTCTCAGATAGTGACAAACATATTGAACAAGACCAATTTATCTCTCGACTGGGAGGCGATGAATTTGCTGCGGTACTACCGGCGGTGAGTGAGCCAGAAACTGTTATTGCTATTGCTGAAAAAATTCAAGATTCCTTACGAGATACATTTATTATTAATCAATTCAGTTTTAATCTCGGCGTATCCATTGGCATTGTACTCTGTCCAGAGCATGGTAATACCACCCAGATTCTAATGCAACACGCAGACCTTGCAATGCATCACGCCAAAGAGAACCAATTAGGTTTTACGCTATATAATTCACGACTGAGTGAACATAGCCTAAATATTTTGAGTATGGATTCAGAGCTTCGTAAGGCGATTAAAAATAATGAGTTAACCCTTGCTTTTCAACCAAAAATTGATCTAAAAAGTAATAAAGTAGCTGCGGTAGAAGTGTTATTACGCTGGATACATAAAGAACAGGGATTTATACCACCTGATAAATTCATTGCAGTTGCTGAGCACACTGGCTTGATCAATGACGTAACTCACTGGGTATTATGCGCAGCGCTAAAACAAAAACATGAATGGGATAAACAAAATATTCACTTTTCAATTTCTATAAACTTATCAGCGAAAAATTTATGGGATAAAAATTTGTTACCTGTTATTCGAACCGAACTAAGAAAATATGGCATAATGCCGCAGTCTGTGATATTAGAACTAACTGAAACTGCCGTTATGTCCGACCCTGCCTATGCCATAATCGTACTAAAGCAATTAAGTGACCTTGGATTAAAGATTTCCATTGATGATTTTGGTACAGGTTATTCCTCACTGAGTTATTTAAAAAAATTACCTGTGGACGAAATCAAAATAGATCGTTCCTTTGTCATGGAAATGGAAAATGATGAAAACGATGCTGTAATAGTACAATCAACTATTGATTTAGCACACAATATGGGTTTGCAAGTTGTGGCTGAAGGCGTAGAAACACTGTCAGCACTTGATAATCTTAAACAACATTCCTGCGATTTAGCCCAGGGGTTTTATATGGCCAAACCTATGAGTAATAACGAACTAATCGAGTGGTTAAAAAACTCGCCATGGGGAAATCTAGAATCCTAAATCAATATTGTGTATATTTAGTTTCGGAAAACTCTGTTCTGTGAAGACTTGAAAATTCAGACGGTAAGGATTCAACTGGGTGAGTTGAGATAATTGCGACCTGTTCGGGAACGGCTGCTTTAAGAAATAAATTAATTACTCAGTTATTACTAAACCAAAAAAATATTTTCTCGTTGAAATATACAAATGTCTTCTTAGTCGAGAGGCTGTGTGAAAACAGAAAACAAGTTATAATATTTCAAAACTCATAGCAAGGATCGCTTATGAAACGTTTTGTCAAAGGTGAATGCCGCTCCCAAACATCGTTGTTCCCAACAACGCTA
>Ga0316207_10001415_pt1 | contig 29725 bp, 27 predicted proteins | sample 6weekpyrite_MG_FD_204943 | JGI IMG/M metagenome (GOLD analysis project Ga0316207, IMG submission 204943) | Microbial mat bacterial communities from mineral coupon in-situ incubated in ocean water Damariscotta River, Maine, United States -... | ecosystem: Environmental > Aquatic > Marine >...
GTTCAGTCACTTGCTTGACTGCTTCTGTTTTGAACTCTTCTGTGTACCGTTTGCCACTGCTCATAAACACCTCTCATATAGTTACATTATATGGCTTTTAGGTGTCTAGCAAAGGCTGGGAAGTCCACTCTTCCACGAAATTGGCGCTTTGCACAAACATGCCGCCTGAACCACAGGCCGGGTCGTATACCTTGCCGTGGTAAGGCTCGATGACCTCAGCGATGAGGCGTACTAGGGCACTTGGAGTGAAGAATTCACCACCACCCTGCCCTTCACTACGAGCGAATTCATTAAGGAAGTATTCGTAGATCCGGCCGAATACATCAGAACCAATGTCGAAACGGATATTGGCAAAATTCTTCAATAGTGAAGCCAGGATGTCGTTGCTAAAGCGGGTGTATGTCCTGGGTAAAGCATCCTTGATGGCCTCATTCTCGGCTTCCAGCGCCTTCATGGCATCGTTGATGGCTTTACCTAGATCTTCATCTTCTGGCAGTTCCAGCAGGCTGGAAAACAATGCCCCATCCGGCACAAACATAGCCCCTTCTGCCTGTATAGCCGTTTTAATGCTGCCACCACGTTTTCGGCCCTTGCGACCTTCAAGCCTCTTTTGGGCCAGCTCAAATCTGTATTCTGCGTAACGCAGGAAAATAAGCCCAAGTACTGGACGTGAGTATTCCTGGGAAGTCAGGCCGGTATTGGCACGGAGCTGGTCAGCAGCTGACCAAAGGCGGTTTTCGAGTTCTTCTATTTTCTTAAAGTCTGACATATTGCTACTTCTAATTGTTGTTAGGTCTATATTACCGCAAAAACCTTACTAGTTTAGGTTGTTTTTGTCTCCATACTTACGTAACACTCTGCTCCCCACGTTACTGCGGTTGCAGTTACCTATTTGTGGGGTGTTACTGCGGCTCTTTTGGGGTGTTACTGCGACTCTTTTGGGATGTTACTGAGAGACTTTTCAGGTGTTACTGCGGGAGTTCTTGCAGAATTATTACGAATTTAAAACTTTTGCCAAATTTGGCAGATTTTAAATGTTAGTAAGTATGTATCAACTAATTTTAGTATTTCTTTTCCAAATTTGGCAAATTTTATATCAGTTAAACATCAGAATTAAAAATTTTGCCGAATTTGGCAGTAAAAGATCATCAGCAAGCAAAATATATAAAAGATTTACTATAAATATTTTATATTCGATAATTAAGATAAATAACTATTACTTCATAATAAAAAAGCAAGGATCGCAACATTGGACGAAACAGCTCATTTTTGGCTTAATGATCTTGTTGGGCGTGATACAGAATTAGCCACACTCCTAGAACATTACCGATATGTCAAAAACACTCATGAAGTAAAAATTATATCAATCATTGCAGAAAGTGGTGTTGGGAAAACCCGGTTGATTCGAGAGTTTTATGATCAGCTAGTAGTAAACGAGGATAGTAACGGATATTGGCCACATAAATTCAAAGGCGACCTGTTATCACTAAATTTAAATCCTGATCTTACAAACCATTCTCTTCCTGATATTAAAAACAAAAAGGAGCTTCCATTTCTATGGTGGGCCACACGGTTTACGCCCACAAACTCAAGAAATCAAACACAGTCTAATATGTGTGGTTTTTTAAATAGTTCATCTGAACTGGAACCTCATTTAGCATATCTAACTCAAATTAAACTTCTATCAGATGATAAAAGGAGCTCTGTTGACCTATTGTTAGATACTATTATTGAATTTTCTCCATATGCAATCAGCGATATGGTACCTGGCATAGGTCTAACAAAAGCAGTTATTTCAAAATCCAGGGAAGCGGCCGCCAGAAGAAAAGAACTTAAAAAAATTAGTGAGGCAATAAATAAACCTGAGGAGGTGCAGAAACAACAAGCCATTGACTTTAAGTCAAGGGTAATTTCTGGCTTAGAGGAAATTCAGCATGCCAATAATCCAGAAAAAGCAGATTCGCGCTTTCCAATTATTATTGTATTAGATGATGCTCAATGGATAGACAGTCATTCTCTTGATGTTTTATTAGCATTATTAAATTCCGCCACTAAACATAAATTACCCATTCTTGTTTTAATGACCGCCTGGCAATCATCATGGGGTAAAACACTCACATCACCTAACGACAATGCGCCACTATCAATTCTGCGAAATAAAATATCCTCGACACCAAGTCTAAAAGAGTCATTGGTTGAACTGCGACTTGAAAATATAGAAAGCCCAGAACTTCTACTTAAAAAAGGATTGCCAGGTCTTACCTGCACTCAAATAAGCATGCTAATAGAAAAATTCGGCGGTGACCTTTTTGCATTGGATCAATGCATTGAGCACCTCCTAGGTCGACCAAGACTTTTTATTAATAAAGACATATCAAACCAATTAACAGATCATGGTGTTAATGAATTAAAAAGTTTCAAACATCCCAGGCTAGATATTATTCAAAAACGATTTTCAGAATTAGAGGATGACGTTAAAGACATACTTGGTATAGCAAGCTGTCAAGGCTACCACTTTATAAATCAGTTAGTCGTAAATTCTGCAAAAAAAATACTTCAGCCCAATGCAGGTAACATACACCTTCACCTTGATGACACTTTAAAGAAAGCGGAAAGCCCCTTATGCTTCATACAGACAATATCTCAAAATGTTGCAAAATTCATTGATACAGCTAACCACCAAGTGTCATACCGCTACTTCAGTGAAATCCCAGAAGACGCCGATGCTATACGAAAGGCAACGATTTCCGAGATTGATAGCTGGATTAATAAAAATAAATTAGAGTCCCTTCCGAAAAATGACGTAAAACAATTTATATCTGCAGCAAATCACGTTTTTAGCGATGACGATAATAAACTAAGCAGTGAGGATTGCCGGGGCGAAAACAATAAGATCAAGAATGAATTAACAATGCTTAATGCTATTTACTCTGAGCACAACCAAAGCCAACCTCATGAAAATAATATTCCGTATACTAATGATCTACTACGATTCTCCAAAACCCTTAGAAGAATACCGTATGCACGGAGAGCAAAATGGTTCTACCACTTCGCTTCGCAACATACTCATTCTAATCAATGCGGGCGTGAAGATGTTGAAAAATTTCGCGACATCTCCTTTTCGTTTCTTAACGAAGTTACTAGTAATTCTCCCAATAGTTTCACAATTGCAGATATTAGTGCCCTTAAAGACATATCGCGATTATTAGTTAGCCTCTCGTATAGTTTATTTAATAACACCGCGCTCTATCCATCACATACTGACGAAATGGGTTTCGATTTTTATAATAATTACGCAAAAGAGATCGAAAAGTCCGTAATCCCTGAGACTCTCGACTCCCTCGAAAAAGGACTCAAGCTACTTAATTTTAACAAATCCGCTCTTGGATGCGCAGCAAAATTAATCATTCTTTTAGAAATTTCTAGAATGGCTCCAACAGACTCAGAAAGGTTTATTACTAGTAGAAAAGAATTTCTACGTCAATTTATAGAAATACCAAAAACCGATCTGGCTAATGAAGAAATGTTATCACTTTTGTTTCATGGCACAATTACAGAACCAATATATGGATGGCCTAACAATCTTGACCTGCGTCAACCCTGTATAAAACTAGTTAAGCACCTGAAAAATTCTCTCGAATTAACTAACCTATCTGAAGCCGGCACTTTCCAGATTTTAACTTTAGCCTGCTCAACGTATATTGCGGCAGATATTGATGTTGATACCAACAGCACTGAAGCTTTTGAAAGGTCCTTTGAACTCTCGCTAGAACTAATCAAAAGAGGTATGGGTGAAATCATTTCAGTATCAGACTGGCTTCATGTAGGTGCAAGAATTTCATGTGCAATGAATTTGCGAGGAAATGCCAACAATAGAAACGACCATAAAAAAGGGAAATCAATTGATGAACTTTATTCGCAAGGCTGGGCATTAACGGTAGACACTTTTCGGAAACTGGCCGATGCGGCAAGCAATACTCCTGAAGATGCGATAACTGTTCTTTACATGCAGGCACTTGCTCCTATACAACGGTACACACAATCCCTATATGGTCCGAATGGTCTTGATGATTTTATTTCAAGGGCTAATGATTCACTTGGGGAATTTACTTCAGAGGCTAAAATTATTGCCAGATATATTTGGGCAACCTCCTCTATTAATATGGGCTTAACTGATAGAGAGTCTGGGTGGGACTGGTTAGTAAGTGCTTATCGAGCTATTTCAAAAGTTCCATATCATTTATCATATGCGCTCAATGACCATATGAGGCATGATAAAATTTACCAAGAGCTTGAGAGGCATATTTCATGGGCTCCGAGGGGGAGTTTAGATCTCTTAATCGTAGCAACAGAAGTAATGTTTGAGCTGATGGAAAATGATTTAAATACGGAAAAAAATGACTGGGATGTCCTTACGGGCTTGGCCATCTCGAATGTAGTAACAAATCATAAGCTAGATAAAGAACAGTCCATTACAGCAAAAGCTTTTTTTCAAAAGCTCTTCTATATAGATATATCACATGGTGAAATTGGAATAAATGAACTTCGTAATTTATGGTCAAAATTCCTGACCCAGGCAACGCATTAAAGGCACATATAGAAACGTTAAAAGTATACCCGAGAGTATACCCCGCATAAAAAAAGGCCCACGTCGTTAAACGTAAGCCTTTGTCTTATATGGCGCGCCTGGAGCGATTCGAACGCCCGACCGCCTGGTTCGTAGCCTATCGGTGTAATGAGTGTAACACTATGATTTATAAAGAAATCGGATAGCGGCGCCTCCCACTAATCTACAGAAATATGCTTTATATCTATATGATTTCACTGTATTTTATTTTTTTGTGGGAGAGATATATTAATGTTTATAGTGTTAATATCTAGCCGTAAACCCTAAATTAGTCCAGAATTTGTATATACATATCAAGTCTCTACGTATATACTTTGTATATACAAATTGTGTATATCCTGTGTATATACATATGAGTAACTCCTGCATATAATTAATAACGTAAATGGTAAAACATTATGGCACTCAGCATATCTAGCGCAGTAAGGAACAAGCTACACGAAAAACATCGTGTTAGTGAAGAGGAGATAATTCAGTGCTTCTCTAGCCGCGAAAAAGGGTTTCTGGAAGATACTCGTGAGGAGCATAAAACGCGACCTCCTACACTATGGTTTGTAGCAGAAACAGATTATGGACGAACACTTAAAATAATGTTTATTTATGAGGATAAAATTGATGAAGATGGAGTCAAATCGAAGGTGGTATCAATAAAATCAGCATATGAGCCGAGTGCTGATGTTGTGAGAATTTACAATAAATTTGCAGATATCGATTAATTAAAGTCTAGTCGATAATCAACGATAACTACTATAAATATCACAAACGTGGATACACCTCACAGAGGTAATGAAAATGAAAACTGAAGATAAAATTGAAGGAACAATAGATGCGTGGGAATCTGGTGCACTCGGTGCTGATGAAGACTTCGCTAAATTAGCTAGTGATATAGACAATAAAGAACTTGATGAAGCTCTTGAGCTTCAAATGATCTCTATTCGTCTGCAAAAGTCACTCATAGAAGATTTCAAAATGATCGCTAAACTCAATGGTATTGGATATCAGCCATTAATCAGACAGATCCTTAAAAGGTTTGCTGATTGTGAGAAAAAGAAACTTCTCCGTGAACACTTCTCCAGAGTTCAAAAAGAAGCAGAGGAAAAAGAACTTCTAGAAAACAATGAAAGTAAAAGTGACTCCAAAGAAGTTGCCTAAAAACTAAAAAGATCCGAACAAAGCCCAGCACTAGCTGGGCTTTTTTATGCATCATCTATCATTAAAAACTAGCAATAATCCAACACCAAAATGCTTCCAAACAACACTTTTGTGGGAGGATGTCAAAATCGTGGGAGGATTGCACAAAAAAGCAGCTACCGACTTAACGATAACTGCTTGATTGTATTACTAAATATGGCGCGCCTGGAGCGATTCGAACGCCCGACCGCCTGGTTCGTAGCCTTATTCTCTAGTCGATTAGTTCACACTTTTTCAGCATAACCGTTTGATTTTGCATTACTTTTATATATCTGAAAAATGTAAACCAACCTCAATATTGCCTCAATCTACATCAAATAGGGTTCATCCTGTCACAAATTCGTCACAGGTGACTTATGTTTAAGTCCAAGTATTCGGGGATTTCCACGCTAAAGGTGGTTCTGAATCGGCAGAAATAACGGGCTCAATAAAAGCCGCTACAGCACTAACTATCTCAGTAAAATCGGTGGGAACATGTTCCTGCCCAAGCCGCTTAATAAACGCAGTCCATTGAACCTGTTTTGCAGCAATAAATGCTTCTGAAAAAGCTGTAATCTCTGTAGGTATTGTTGTCCCTCTGTGCTCAAGAGTCAACCTTATCGCTTTAGCTAAATCCTCACCACTAAAATCAAACTGGCGCGATAAAAGCCAGATATCGTAAAAGTCCTTCATTCGACTATTTAGTTCCCCTAGCTTCAACATCGCTTCAAATTTCTCAGCGATGGCGCTTTCACGGCTATAGCAAAGAAGCCTGGGTATAGGAAAATCGAGCATAGTCGGAAATTCCATCTCGACAGGCTCAGGATGCACGATATCGTCAAAACCAACATCAATTTGCATATGTACTCGCGCGCCGTCTAACGTCCCAATAAAACGAACTCGAACACCTTCATAATCCGCATCCTCTTTGATCCTTTCCGCTTTTATAGAGCCACCATCAAATACTAATCCATCGGCATCTACTTCGGTTGAAATCACACCTTTAACCTGGTCGATAATGCTGTCGATCTCATTACTGGTGACTCCTAGCATATCGATATCCATCGTGGGACGAATTTCAGGAGAATCCCAGACTCTTAACATTAAAGCGCCCTTTATAATAAAGCGGCTAGCATGTTCAGATTGGGACAAGCGGTATAAAAAACGCTCCATCGCATAATGTTGAAGTAATTCATTAAACGGGCGCTTCTCATCCTTAGATATATTCTTCAACCGTGATCGAACAGATGCGGCAATGTTCGCTGGTTTTCCAGGCGTCATAGTATTGCCTCCAGATAAGGCTTCATCACTTTTTCAACACGGCAAACTCTAGCGTATTTTAGTAGCGTGTTCAGATTGAATTGTTTCTGTGCCCGATAAAATTTGAGAGCCTCTAGCACCACATCCATCCCCAGCTTATTCCGATATTTAAAGCAGTCGGCCAGTGTTTTTTCAGGACTATAAATCTGCACTGATACACCATCTATTTGATGCCTCTCGATTCCTGTTGTGAAAGCCTCATCAGAGAATTTATAAGCATGTACTGGCGGCGAATCAAGTGATGGCATTCGCGCACGCCTTGGTACTGCCACTGACACCTCATGTGGAATTTGAGTCGTGATCCCATGATATGAAAGAGCTGAAATCAGACAAATTACGGCATTAGGATACCGCAGGCTCACTGTCACTAGATCAGGGTTGCTAATAGGAGGCAGCTCCACAAGCCGATAAATACCACGTGAAACCTGCTCAACAGTGCCATTATCGCGCATCTTATATAGCGAATACCGTGAAATACCATGGCGAATAGCATCACTCATACGAAGCTGCCCGCCATATTTACGGAATATGGCCTCAGGAGATATTTTGCCAAACCGAGACATATTGTTACCACTTATAAATATATGGAGACAATATGTCTCTTTAGCGTAAAAAAGTCAAGGAAGCATATATTCATGAACATCATAGATTGTCCGAAAACTAGAAGCATAGCTTGCCAGCTTTCTGCCAATAACAGTTATTTCACGTGTACTGGCCCCTTCATTGTTTTAATTAATATATCTGCGGGTATGCTTTTATCTAAAGCCCAGCAAGGCTTCTTCCTCTTATCCGAGTTACCTCATACTTCAATTCACCGGCTTTCTGTAAACATTGTTCAAGAGCGTCTTTCCACTCCTGCTCTGTTGGGGTAGCTTCAAGATTTTTATCGGACAATTGTATAAGCAATAAACATCTTCCACCACCAAGATCTCCTGCAAGCAGTGCTGCATTTTTAAGTGTTGAATTTAGTTCTACACAAGATTTTCTCATTTAAAATACCTTGTTAATAGTTTTTCCTTTCCCTAGTGTTAATTAAGTCATAGCTAGTTAATATCTTGTTAATATCAACAACCATATTATTCATTTCTTCTATTTTTTCCAAAGGGGTCATAAAAATCCCATAGGACATAACGGTTGAGCTCAGCCACGAACGCGGACTGACAAGGATTTTGCGGGGCAAAAGGCGTGACAGACAAATGCGTCCGATGTAGTGATTTGTTAAGCATTAACTGCGACAAATATACCTCCCAAACCAAGTGAAACTGAAAAAATGAAAAAAAACGTACCCGCAACATGACCAATTACTCTATTGCTACTAGAATTGTACAGAGCCTTCCAACCACCAAAACCAATCCATACTAATAACCAAAACGTAAGAATTAATCCTATAACCCCAATTATGAAACTTACGTATGGACAGCAAGTTGTGATATTCGACGCATACTTCATTAAACCTATTGATCCTGCAAAGACAACTCCCACATTTCCTAAACGTCCGATGTGGGTCATTATTACGTCGAACTTAGCATCATCGAAAGATAGAATCATTTTATCAAAATTTTCTTTATTGAAGTTTCGAAATATCATTTTTTATGCCTAACGGTTGAGCTCAGCGGCGAACGTAGGCTGGTAAGACTTTTGCCCCGCAAAAGACCTAACAGACAAATTTGTTCGATGAAGTGATTTGTTAAGTGTTTTATTCACTGATTTAATAAAAACGTTCAGTCAATGAATGATAATACGTGCCATTACCACCTATGCCGCCTTGGTCTTCAATTCTTATCCATGCAGAACCACAGTTTTTACATTGGTAAAATGTATGATGTGTGTCACCCACTTTGCCACCATTAATATGAACCTGCGTACCAATTTCTTCCCAACTGTCAGCTGGCCTATCACCATTGCACGTATCACATGTACCAGTTCTATTAATTGTCATTTCTTTTCCTTTTTATATTTTTATGCCTATTTCAAAATGTGACCCAACGTAATTCAAAACCAGAATGCCTAGCAGCGTCGCCAAAACCTAAATTTTCTAGCAATGGTATGTCTACTAATTTATCTTCCTCATAGTAAGACAGGACGGCAATCAATAATACCCATAAACATTCACTAGTCATACTTAACAATATCTAATTCTTCATACTGGCACCTGATGAATGGCCATAGAAACAACTTCCCAGACACAAACCTTACTGCATTTAATGTCCATTTCTCAGGATATTGCCCAAGTATCATCATAATAGGATTCCTGTTTTTTGATTCTGGCGCGCATGCTATTTTAGTTAATGTCCGTTTATCTAAGTAGCTTAATCCTGGATTACTTTCAGGATGAGTATGCCAATCACCAAGGTAAGTAATGTCGCCTTTCGTTTCATTGTAGATCCGCTTTATTTCTTCAAGCTGATAATCTTGATCAGGTGTGAAACGAGTTTTCTTATGAATAGCGCTTTCTCCAGCACCAATCAAATCAGTAATTACAATGTCACCATCTTTTGCACAATACCCCATAAAAACCCCTCCGGTCTCAAAAGGCTCACTATCATCAGCTTCAGAAATTAATGTTTGGTATAACTTTTCAGGAATCCAAAGCTTAGCCTTATTCATGCGATAAGTGTTTTTCAGAGATATTTAATTTATGAACTTCCCATCTTGGTTCAATTGGAGTCTTTTTATCTTCATCAAAAAGATTAAGCACCGCAAAATCCCAATTAAAATCAGAATAAGAATTAACGTGCCCACGCAGCAATGTTGATATCGATAATCGAGTAGCCATAAGTGACACATGGTCTAAATCAAAACCCGCACCTGTAAATGTTGGATGAAAACACCCAACAGGCTGAATATCCGATCCTTCTTCTGCTGCAGGCGAGTTGAATTTTTTATCTGCATTATCATAAGAAAAACACGTCCAACAACCATCAGTCACATCAGGAATTACTCTCCCAACAATTCCGCCCCAGCCGCCTTGAGTCCCTGTAGCCCAAACATAAGAGGTTCGTAGCTCTCGACAACGATTTGACAAATAAAGACTAATGTTTTTTTCGGCAATTGCATCGATTACAATATCAGATCCATTTATAGCCTTCTTAATGAAGTCATCTTCATCAACTATGTTTCCATCAATGTTAATCTTCTGACTACCAACCCGATGATGATACGGATTACATTTCACATTTGGGAAATTGTTTTTTAAGAAATGCTTTATAACATGAACCTTAGAATGGCCAATTGCTGAAAACCCGAGCAACCACCTAGGCATATTGCCTGACTGAACAATATCATGATCAAATATGGTTATGGTCTCAATACCTGCTCTAACTAACTGCCAGATAATATGTGACCCTAATGCACCAGCACCAAATATTGTTACACTTTTGTTTTGTAACAATTGCAAACGCGGGATTCTTTTAGATATATTCTCAACGGTTAACCTATCACTTCGAACAAGGCTAATCGGCGGAACTTCTCTCTTTACACGTTTTTTGGCCTTTTCTGGCTTTCTCCGTATAACAAATACCCAATTATATATAGCTTCCAGATATTCTGACTCTTCAGGAAAAATCAAACCAATAATCTCAAGGCCATATTTTGAATAATGAGGTGTTTTTAATTCTGGTAATATTTTTATCGCTTCATCTAAAACTTCATTTCCATTTATTGATGCAGGTGGAGCGCTTAATTTGATCCATTTAGAACATTGCTTTAGGGAATAAATATCTTCAAAGGGTAGTATTTCATCAGCAATATTAGAACTGTTATGCTGAATGCTTTTTACGAACCCATTTATAATATAATTTGATTGGTATCCACTATGAAGCTTAATGGTCATTAGGCCGTGATTGGCATCTTCTGGAAGAGCCCAATCATCAATAAATATGACTGAAGGCATTTCGTAGTGCATTTGGCCAGATACTTGATAACCAACATTACCTTCTATATCAGCCGCCGCGTTAGGGCGTGCATGTGCCTGCAATATCATAGGGACTTGCTTACTAAGAATGCTGGCTAACGTATCATTGCTTGGATCCCAAACGTTTTGCTCATCTTCAAATAAACATAATCCCCCACTATACGGATCTAAATGTCTACCTACGGGGAAAGTTGGTGCAAAAACTTTTATTGCAAAATAAGGAAATCCAGAAGGATAATGACACTCTAAATTATGTGGTTCATCATCAATTAAATATTCAACGTTAATAACGAGGCGCCCCTCAGAAGAGGCCACCTCATCAATTTTATACTGGTATTTAGCCTGATCTAATGCATCCAGTTCAGACTGGTAAAATGCATGATCTGCATCAAACCAAGCCATAATTAACCTACCGTACGTTTAGGTGGTGCAGGTGGATTATCGGGCCTCCCATGTCCGTGTCCTGGATTTTCTGGTGGTACATTTTCTGGCTTACCGTTGCCGTTGCCGTTGCCGTTGCCGTTGCCGTTGCCGTTGCCGTTGCCGTTGCCGTTGCCGTTGCCGTTGCCGTTGCCGTTGCCGTTCATGATATCGTTCCTTATCAAATTACCATTTTTATTTAAAACACATAAATGATTACCTTATTAAAGATAACTATTCAAAGTGCTTTCCATTGAAAGATTAGTAACTTGACTCGAGGATCGGGGAAGATCATACTCATTGTCGCGAAACGGTGCGTAGGTCACCTACGCCCGAGCCGGAGTTAAGTTTCTAACTTACTCCGGCATTTTAATGCCTAAATTAAAATTGTGCAATATTATTTTATACCCCAATAAATGACTATTTATATTTTACAATATGTTAGATTATACTTTACATGCTTTGATTATTGTGTATAATTGCGCGTATTCATGATAGAACCAGTTTAAAATATATGCTTAACGAAGATGAGTTATACAAAATTGTGGGGGAGAATCTTGCTAGCGCAAGAAAGAGTCTCCTGAAAATAACCCAATTGGATATGGCAGAACGCTTAAATCTTACTCGCACATCAATTTCAAATATTGAACGTGGCAAACAAAAAGCACCGTTGTCATTAATTTATATGTATTGTCTTGAGGTTAACAAAGAAATAACAGACATCTTGCCAAACTTAAGCGAGCTTTCAAAAGATGGGAATATCGCGGGTAAGCTTATTAGTATTGGTAATGTTGAGCGAGTATTACCCAATTCCATTGCAGATTTAATAGAATCGATAGAATGACATATTTTAGATCTATAGCTATACATATTTATAAAATATAATAAGGCTATTAATATGACTGAAATTGAAACCAAAGCATTAGCTATTCTCGAAACTTTTAATCTTGATGTTTTTCCTATCGATGTTAAGAAATTAGCAGAGAAGCTAGACTTAACTATTCTCGAAGAAGACTTTGAAGATGCTATAGCCGGTCTTCTCTATTATAAAAATGGTAGTGGATATATAGGTGTAAATAAATCACACCATGACAACAGGCAACGATTTACTATTGGTCATGAAATTGGGCACCACGCACTACATCATGATATCAATGAACTCCATTGGGATAAGAAATCATTTGTTTTTTATAGAGCAGATAACAATTCACCAGATAAAAAACAAGAAAGTGAAGCTAATCAGTTCTCTGCAGCTTTATTGATGCCTAAGACTATGTTGAAAAGATTTATTGACAGTGAAAATATTGATTTAAATGACGAAATACATATACAAAAATTATCAATAAAACTTAAAGTAAGTCAACAAGCATTAACCTTTAGGTTATTAAATTTAGGAATGATAAGTTACAATTAATCGAATAACTTCAACTCCCACCTACTTTAGTTTTTTTCATAGACCATATGCTAACTTCATTATGTATTTTTTCTAGAGGCCTTTTAGTTAATAAACACCAGCATGACGATCTATCACCAGCCATGTTCGAAAAACAATATTATTAAAACTCGAAAATCTCTAAATATCGAGGGGATTCAAACAAACTCGTAAAGTTCTTCCCGTTTAAGTTCGTATCCCATAGAATAACTCCTAATATATTAAACAGTTATGCAAGCCTCTCAATACTTACAATAATTGATTTATATTATAATAATGGAGTGAGTTAAATGAATAAGGATTTTCCACTTAGAAGTTATTTTGATCGCGCTAGTCTCATAGCCGATTATAAATCAGTACAAAGTAAGTTTAATTCCGCCAAGCATGTATTTCGCTTATTGATTTCTAAGCATATACGACGAGAACGTGAATTACGATATGTTATAGAGGCTCCCTCCGGAATGCATAAAGAACAAGTTGAAGGTATCGCCCGTGAATTTTTGATCCCAGAAATACTGGTAGAAGCTCTATTCGAAGACATCGGAGAAAACCCTGTACCAGAGGATTTGATTAATTATTTTCTCCTGATAATTCCTGGAATTACAGCCGAAGACCTCACTCAGAACCCATACGAAATTTCACACATATTACGATTACGTGGTGGTTTTTTAAGCGTCGAACCTGATATCCCATATCTCCATTTTTTAGGAAATCAAAATTCATCCTCGCAAAAAACATCCAGCGCCCCTCCTTCCGATAAAGCATGGTCTTTAAGAAACATCAGGGCAGAAAAAGCATGGACTATTATTCCTGCATACGGCAACCAAGATGGCAAAGGAATTACCATTGGACACCTAGATTCAGGTTGGACAGACCATGATGACCTGGATCAGGTGAATTTTGATCACAGTCGCTCCAGAGACTACATTGATCCTTCTGGTGCAGCGAGAGATCCTCTGAATTATCATATCAGCCCAGGACATGGAACAAGAACAGGAAGTGTGATCATGTCACGTGGTGATGTAACGTTAAGTTACCCACCTGGGACAACTAAACCTGGTGAAATAACAGGTGTTGCACGTAAGTCAACATATGTCCCTGTACGCTGTATAAAAAGTGTCATAATAATTTCCAACAGTGATATTGCTCGCGCTGTGCGCTATATAACTGCCATAGCAGGTGACGTTATTTCAATGAGCCTAGGAGGAAGACCCTTAAAGGCACTTCATCTCGCAATAAAAGATGCCGTTCGAAGCGATGTCATCGTTGTCTGTGCTGCTGGAAACCATGTGAAAACAGTTGTATGGCCTGCACGTTATCCCGAAACATTAGCTGTAGCTGCAAATAATATCTCAGACCAACCTTGGCGCGGCTCTAGTCGCGGACGGAGCGTCGATATCACGGCACCCGGCGAAGATGTTTGGGTTGCTGAACCTTCCCCGAAAGGCGATGTTGTAAATACCGGTAGCGGTACCTCCTATGCAACGGCTACTCTTGCCGGCGTAGCAGCCCTTTGGCTAGCATTTCATGGCAAAAGTAGTTTAATTAAAATATCAGGGAATTTTAAAATCAGTTTACAGGAAGCTTTTAGGTCAGCGATAAAAACTACAGCGCGTGTACCTACTGGTTGGGACAAAAATAATTACGGTGCTGGTATTGTAGATGCCGAGGAATTATTGAAGTGTACGCTGCAAAATGCAGCCTATGATGATGTGAATACTCATGGCGAACTTATAAATCTAATTGATGAAAATAACCCTCAAAATGGGAAAAAGGTTCTGTATGAATTGTTCAATAAAAGCACTATTCCACCGGCCGATATGCTCGATTTTTTTTGTCATGAACTATGCAACTTGCTTCTAGATAATATTGAAATATTAGATCTACTCAGAGACTCAGCAAGAAACAAAGATTTTCTCCAATTAAGCAAGGCGAAAATACTATTAAAAGAACATGCATCAGAAACTTTATGGAAAGCTGCTGGTTGGTAATTTTATTACCAGCTTGACCTATTTATTATAAGATCGTTGCCGTAGCGCGCTCCTAATTAGCTTGCTGTCTCGCAATTTCATATGTTTGGCTTCCACCCAACCTTGCCAACTCTACTAACCCAGAATGACTTAACCAATTAATAAATTCATGCGCAGTTATTGTTCCCGCATGCAACCGCAATACGCCTTCGATAAATACAGAATGTTCTACCAGTGAAATATCATTAGCAGCCATAACCTTTTTCTTACACGTTTCATCAAAAGATGGTTTTCCTAACGTAACTCTTCGCATAGACGCATCAAAATCTGCTGCTTTCTGGAGAACAGCCCATGCATCACCTTTATTTATAAGCGGAGGACTTTTTGTTGTTGTTTTGCATTCAAGTATTACTGATTGCTCACCTAAGGTAATAAGCAAGTCAGGTACATTTTGTGCCTTACCATCATCAATAACATGAATAACCCAACCAAGCTCAAATTCAAGCAATTGCTTAATTGCTTCCTCATATTCAGTTCCTAATGATTTACTACACCTATCTAGCACTTCAGCCATTCCTAATCTTTCAGCTACTTTTATATGCACTTTTTCATAAGAATTGCTTTTAAACTCTGATGCCGTTGAAATTGCTTTTAATAGTGCATTCGTCCTGTCTTCGCTCCTTAAGAAAGCAACCAGCTTATCTTTAGCGGTTGTCAGTATAGCTTCAAACGTGGTTAAGCCTTGTGCGATTAACCCCATGGCTCTTTGCCTTCCAAAGCCAGGGACATTATTATGGTGAGCCACTCTAATTAGATCTAATGCTTCAGCTGGGGCCCCCCAGCGTATCCTTCTAGCCAGCATTGATAGTTTATTTGTTAGTGTTTGAGGGTATCCAAGTTCGGAAACACTTGAAATTCTTTGAAGGCCATCAATAACCCATGCCACATCAGCGGCCAATCGATGAACTCCACCAGAAGATATACACGTTTGAAACCGAATTGCGCGCTCTTGTATTCCATCACAATATAAAGATACTGCATGCACACATTTATTTGTGTTCTCATCAGTCCTATCTAATGTTCTAAACAAAGTTTTTGGCATAAGATATCCTGCTGATGAAGCTGCAGCCCTGCCTATAGGATAGGGTAAAAATCTAGAGGGGTTATCACCTTGAAATTCTTCGCAATTACACACCCAATGAATAAGTCCGATAATATAATTATCAAAATTATTTTCAATATCTTGAGAAGAACTAAACAATAAACTCAGAAAACTAATTGCAGTCGTCGGCTGCAAACCCGTTTCTGCGATTGCTTTTCCGATTGGTGTCGGAAGTAACGCACCATCCGCTTGATTGACCAAATTAGACTCAATCAACCAATTAAGTGACTCGTTTGCTGTTGCCACAATATCTTTTAGTTTTTCCGGATTTCGCTCGCTTAATTGATACCAAAAATATGTATTTTCAAAGAAAGATTCTACATTTTTTATTGAATCAATAATGCCTGATGATACTAACATTAGTATGCTTCTACGCATGCTAATACTCATCAATTGTGAATTTATATTATCGTTTTCTGGCAAGACCACTTGATTAGCATATGCAAGCTCAGCGGCATTTTTTGGGATCAATATTGAAAACCCACATTCATGCATACCTAAACGACCTGCTCGCCCAGACATATTTCTATAATCAGAGCGCGTGACATGTGTGCCCGAACGGCCACCCCAGTCATAGGTCAGCTTAGAAAATACTACAGTTTGAAATGGATAATTAACACCGGCTGCTAACGTTGATGTTGCAAAACAGACATCAAATTTTGAATTTGAAAACCCTTTTTCTATGACCTGCCTTTCCTGAGCAGTTAAATCCGCTGTATGAAAGGCAATCTGTTTTTGTGCATGCCCCTGTAACCTTTCAGAAGCTTCAGTCGGCTCAGAAAATAAATCTAGTTGCCGAGCAATAATTATACCTTCAGCAGTATGCACTTGATTTTGACTATAGCTATCAGCTAGCTCTTGGGCTTCCCTTCTTGATTCTGTAAATATTAATACTGGGCCGCGCCCCATTTTCACTAACAGCTGAGCAACTTCTAAAGCATTGCTCGGTAATGCATCCTTGGCTTCTAACTCTTGACCTACGTCATCACCAAATTTAACAGAGTATGCTCGTCCATTTGCCCATATTTCTTGGAAAAGTTCAACATCCCGAGTATGGCTAATAGCCAAGTCACACCCCAACCATTCTGCTAGCTCTTCAGGGTTACCGACAGTGGCTGTTAGTGCAACAAATTGATCTACATTATTCTGCTTAAGCACTGAACAAAGTGCTTCAATATTTGGACCTCGTCCTGGCTCACCAATAATTTGAAGTTCATCGGCAACGATAAGAGCTGAATCAGCCTCGAGCTGTCCTGAAAGCAACATACCTAGTGCTTTTTCATATGTTGCAACTAATAATTGCGGTGTTACTTCCCCTTCCTCTCTATCCCCTGTGCTTAATCCTACAGAAGCTAGATATTTTGACGCTTTAGCACCAAAACGATATTCAAAATCAATGTACTTCTGATCTGCTAATGCTTTATGAGAAACAAGATAAATACAGCGCTTCCCGCTAGTTAGCGCTACTAACGCGGCAATTTCCCCCACCAATGTTTTACCAGATGAAGTCGGTGCGGATACAACGAGACTATTTCCATTAGCAACACCACTCTGTAGTGCTACTTGTTGTATATCAGTAAAGGTATCTATACCCCATGAGCTCACTTGCTGCTTTAACTCTTCGGTAAAACCTGGGGCCTCGAATTCTGTAAGATGCATAATATGTATTTTCCACTATACTTTTAATTAAATTATCTTTCAAAATACTGATGATTAATTATCATTTAACCCGTGGACTCGACTTCCATGCTTAACCTTCTCTGTCCCTTCAATTCTGATCACATCTCTTTCAGACATAGATCGAGATACCGTTCTAACAATTGACCACTGAAAATCATTGGGGTCACGTGGTTTTAGTAGTTTATTGCCTCCATGGCCATTTTTAGCATATGCAGACCACCTCCCCCACAAGCCTTCATTGCCATAAGCTGAACCGATATATATCTCACCTGATGACATATCTACAATTCTATAAATCCCAGCATTCGCTTCTAGTGCTGCCTTCCAGTCCTTGTGTGCCCGTGGATTCCCAATAATTTGTTTCAGCTCATCGTAGGTTATGACAACATCTTGATAACCTGGAAATGGTATTACTTTTATTGGCGGCAAAAGCTCATATAGATCTAAATCTTTACCTTGCACCCAGCCGCGCGTTGATTTCCATTGAACAATAAGCCGCTGCCGTAAGCTTCTAAATTCTTCCGCTTCTTCAAGCTCATAAAATAGTCTTATCTTGCCATCTTTATGCGGTTCACGCATATAACTAGGCATTCTAGCCAAATCTTTCTTATTGAGATCACGATACCCTTTTACATAATAAACGCCGATGAATTCTGCTAAATTATTTTCTAATGATATAAATGAAACAATGACATCACATTTATGAAATACCTTTTTATCTTTACTTTGTTCTGCCTGATAAAGATCGAAATCACCATCAGCAATTATTTTCCGGATTGAACGGAGTCCATGGTCGACATGCTTTACAAGCTTAATTCTATCTATATCGACATCCAGCCCTGAAGCGATTAAATATTGTTTTACTGTAAGCATTATTTTATCAATACACCTTCTTCAGTCTGTCAATCAAGGAACCTAATATATCCTTTTCCATTTCAATACCAAATCTTGTAGCCACAATATCCTGCATTTTTAAAGCCACATCAATATAGTCAATTTGTTCATCTAGCGTAAAACGCTTCCAATTAGAGTTACTCTTCATTCCGTTATGAACTTTCAAAAGCAACTGTAAATTATCGGGGTGATGAGTACCTGGTTCACTCTTGTTGAGTAATGCCTGAGCATGATCTACTTGAAACTCTAATCCAAAAAATGACTTAAGCAGTTTTGAAATTGTTTCAAGTTCACTTATCCTATATTTCTCTTGATTACTCATTGTCTGAAATGAATTCTGAATAATGTCAGCCCGCTGGATAGGCGCAATATCTTCTTCTAACTCCTGTTCGTCATGCTCTTGCCTTTCTTCATCCGATATATATCTTACCTTTCGGGGCCTTTCACTATTATCAATTTCTATTTTTCCACTATATGCACCACGAGTAATTTCTGAGCTTATTCTTGCAGCAAGTTGATTTAATCCTGTAGTTTTAATGGCTTGGTTATCTGCATCATCATTGGCTTTTATTAATAACTCAGGATAATTTTCACCAACATTTGTTGCCCATTCTGAAACTATCACCCAATCATTAATTAACTTTAATGTTTCAAGGTACTTTTCTGACACATTCATTCAGCATCTCCATTCACAGCCAATACTTCTTCCACACTCATAAACACTTCCGATTAGAGGGAATTGCCCCTTTAATTACAATTATTGCCTTTCATATTTACACGAATAGCTTCAGCCTTAGCTAGAAGAAAAAGCCATATCAGACACCAACGCATTCCCATTCACCCTATCGATCAATTTAATCACTTTAGTTGCTTCGGCATCATCAAACACACCTAATAGTCCTTGATCATGGATGTGCGTAAAGGGTGATTCAAATAACATCCCCTTATCAATCACCCCGTTCTTTGTTAGGTAAGTAATAATGGTCGTAATAAACGTCATTTGATCGCCTCTTAAGGTACCTGCCTGTATGAAATCAGCAAAGGCATCCTGAGCAGCTGTAATATCTAAGCCAACAATGCCACGAATAAACTCCCCTAACGGCTTGTCACCATAACTATCTATATATTCTTGTTTCGTGCCTACAACAGAACCATCAAATAAAATTCGTTCAAGTTCATTTAATTCAGTTTCTGTAATAGGTTTATTGGTCTTAAGCTTGTTAATTACTAAATGGTCGCTGTGTTGGCGAACATATGATTCAACGCGATCTTTATAGCTTTGTAATTGTCCGTATGAAGGTATGACATCTCGCTCTTTAATACCGCTTCTATCCAGCTTATCTTCAAATGTTGTTATTACGTTTTCGATCTTATCTTTATCAAGGTATTGTATTAAGTCACGTAGTGCCAATCGTACTTCATCTAATCTGTTGGTATTTATCGCCTTCCAATAGTCCTCTGTCTGCAATTCATTCAATAGTGGTACTTGTAGCGCAACTGCGGGAATATTCTGTTTTTTGAGCAAGGCTTTAGCAATTGCATTTATTTTATTCAAATAACGTGTTGTGCTATATGCTGCTGATAATAGTCCTATTTGGAAATTCAGAACGAGGACATCGAATCGCCGAGCCAGCTCATCGTCCCCTTTATCCGGCAAGATCAATGAAGACAAATGGGTATTAATATCTAACATATCACCCTGTGAGATATTTTCCCAACGCGCCTTATTGCTGAACTCAACAACAGTACGTAATTTCGCTTTTACTACAAATCGTTCACGATCTAACTGAGCGACTAATTTATTGAGTTCTTCTATATAACCACTGGCTAAACTACGTTCTTCTTCAGAACCTTCTACTTTAGCTCTTATTAATAAAGCCACTTCTAACTTGGCTTCAAACACCTGCTGAGTAAGACTCTTAATTAGTTTGGCTTCAATCCCATCAGGGTTTATGTCAAAAAATTCAAAGTTTTCACAGTAATCAAAGATCTGGAAATATTCTTTGTGTTGGCCTATTCCAAATATATCTGGACACAAACGCGTACCACGACCAATCATCTGCCAGAACTTAGTCGATGATTTTACTTGTTTGAAAAAGACCAGGTTAACGACTCGAGGAGCATCAACACCTGTATCCATCATATCAACAGAAACTGCGATTTGAGGATCATTCTCTTCATGTTTATCCGCAAAGATTTCTAATAAGTCTTGCGCTTTGGTCTCATAATTATCAATTACACGTAAAAACTTACCGGAATATTCTGGGTAGTTCTTATTGAATCGCTTTTCGATAAAAACAGCATGATCATGGCTCTTGGCAAAAACAATGCTTTTACCTAACTTGTCACCACCCTGGACTTTAATGCCCTCAGTCATTAACTGGTCGAGGACTTTATCAACCGTATCGGTATTAAATAGCCACTTATTAATTGCTGTGCTTGAGATTTCATCTGGCGCATCACCTGTCGTCGGATCACCAAATTTTTCTTCGTATTCTTCCTTCTCTTTCTTAGATAAATCTTTGTAATGCACGCCTTCACGCACAAACTTCAATGGGATAGACATGGATTTAGGTGGCACTAAATGTCCTTGATCTACCGCTTCATCCAATTCATAGGCAAAGGTTGGGTTATCGTCTTCAATACCAAATAAACCATAAGTATTGTGATCCACTTCTTTCTTAGGTGTAGCCGTTAGGCCGACTAGCATCGCATCAAAGTATTCAAAAATGGCTCTGTATTTTTGATAAACAGATCGATGTGCCTCATCGACAATAATTAAGTCAAAATGTCCTATCCCATAGAAACGTTCTTCATCATCACGCACACCATCAATTTTATTCATAATGGTGGGATAAGTTGAAAAAACGAGGCGCGTTCCGTTATCTTCTTTCTCTTTGGTTAGGTCAATCGCGGATAAATTAGGTAGATGTTCATTAAAAGCATCTTTAGCCTGCGACACTAACGCATTACGGTCAGCTAAAAATAAAACTCGTTTCACCCAATTGCATTTACTAAACATATCCACAATAGCAGCAGCTGTACGTGTTTTACCACTGCCTGTTGCCATTACTAATAAGCTTTGTCTTGCTCTACCACGCAATTGTCCTTGTTGATTTTTTGTGGCCGTGTTCTCAGCTACTCGTGTAATGGCTTGTAATTGATAAGGGCGGCCTGCTATCTCACTATTTACTTTAAAATCACGTAAATCAGTACGGCTATTACGCCGTTCAAGCAATAACTGGCATTCATCTTTAGTATAAAACCCCTGTACTTCACGTTCAGGATAGAACTGGTCATCCCATAAATAGGTTTCAAAGCCATTGCTGTAAAAGATAATAGGTCGCTGGCCATGCATGGCTTCTAGGCAATCCGCATACAATTCGGCCTGATGTTTCCCTTTACGTGGATCGGCCATGGTTCTTTTAGCTTCAACCACAGCCAAAGGTAACCCATCATCACCCCATAACACGTAATCCACATAACCAATGCCAGTACGATTTGTGCTCACAGGCATGCCGGTTACTTCATATTCTAGTTCGCGGCCTTCACGTAATTCATTCCAACCTGCTTCTCTTAGCGAAAGGTCGATATAACGACGACGGGTTTCTGCTTCAGAAACTTCTAACGGAACTGCCGTATCAATATCAACGGCTTTCTCACGCTCTACTTTACGCGCAGCTAGTTCAGATTTGTGTTCTTCTAGCTGTTTCTTTAACTTTTCATTCTCTGCTGTTTGTTCTTGTATTTGTTGTTCTGCGAGTCGAGCCTGTTTATTCTTCCACTCCAGATTATCTACTAACTTCTTTAATTTCTTTTCACTTTGCAGTTGCTGTGATTCATCTTTTGGCTTCGGAATAAGGTTTTCTTCAAACACTTGAACATCTGGTGTTTCTTTGCCGTAATAAATGGCAAGGTAACGCATAAAGCGAAATAGATACTTTAGTGAGGCAAGAGCATCTTGCTGCCCCACGTTCTTGCCATGTGCAGCAAGGTTACCCGTCTTCCGTATTAAGTTGAGCTCACCAAATAATGTTTGATTGAATAATGAACGAAATTCATGCTCATGCATTAAGGTGCTTAAATCTGCGCGATATGGTCTGGTTAACTTTTTATCATTTTCATATAGCCAATTAATGGAGTTTTCCAAAGTACTTCGACAGAAAATAGCGGCTGCTTTTGGGGAAACGAAGGTAAGTTGTTCTGCCTCAACTGCATCAACAAACAACTCAGGAAAATCAGACTTAATAAATGTAAAGTTACTCATGCTGACTGTCCTTGTTATTGATGAGTATCTTCATGATTAAACCGCTTTACTTTCAGTGAGATCGCCTTTAAAAGCGCGTTGTAACAAGCTATTAAATAAGGCTTCTGTTTTTTTCAAGCTAGCTTGGGCTTGTTGTTTTTGTTTTTCGATAGCATCGATACGTTCAGCGAAACTTTCTTGAAGTTTTATTGGCGGTGCTGGCACCATCAACTTCTGAATTTCTTTTGTGTTAATTACTTTTTGTGTCGCCCCACCAGTTCTACTTTGTATCAATTTTCTTGTGTTTTCGTTATTTAAATAATACTGAGTATACAAATCATTTAAATCTGTACTATTAACTCTAAGTATTACTATATTTAAACAGTTGGCAGCATCAAATTCCCCCTTAAATAAAACTGCTTTTCCATTATCACCATGTCTAGCTATTAACAAATCACCTTTTAATAACTGTGATTTCTTTTGTTTATCATGAAACTCTTTCGTAACGTATTTCAATGCCCTCAGTTTAAGACCATTATCTGATAGGTTTCCAGTCCTAATCATTGGCACACCTGTTTTGTCTGTGTAAAAAGGCTCGCAAACACCAACGAATCCAACTGATATTTTAGAACAACCATCATTTAACTTTATTTCATCCCACCCCTTCGGATTAGTAACAGGATCACCAAACATGTCCAAAAATAGTGATTGGCTGAGGACAGTGTAATGCTCGATGAGTTGTTGGTTTTTTTGCCTTAGGCTATCCGCCGCATCTAAAATTTCTGCAATCTTTTTTTGTTCTGCTAGGGATGGTAGAGGAATTTTAAACCGCCCAATGTCTTTAGTACTTATATTTGGTTGGGCAGCGCCTTGCGCTTTTCTTAATATTTCAGATTTTAATTCATTTAAATAGAAGTAAAAATATCTTAAATCTAAATGCTCAGAGTCAGCCTGCCGAATAACCCCTATTCGTTGATTCAATAAACATGGTGTATCCAACTGATATACACCATACTTACCGGTAGTCGCTCCAGATAAAGCTATTACCACATCCCCTTTATTAACAACAAAATCTTGCTGGGTTAAGAGCATCGACTCATCCAAATAAACTGTTCTTCCTTCAAATGATACTCTTTCATTAATAATATTTGATATTTTTAATAATGGTATACCTGTAGATTTAAACTGAGTACTTTTAAATGCAAACCCATTACCTATTGTACATACATCACTAAGCTGAACTATATCCATGTTATTTGTCACTATAAGAGCTCCTTCAACAACTTCAAAGCATCTCTACGCTCAACATCCAACTTTTCAATCTCAGCAATAATCTCAGCAGGTGGTGCATATTTTACTTCTTCATACACGATTTCTTTATAACGATTAACACTTAAATCCCATTCATTTTCTTTGATTTCATTAAACGGAACTAAAAAGCTTTGTTCTGTTCGGCTTCTATCTTTTTCTTGTTTATTATTGCACTTAGCAAAGCGTTCAATGATATCAGGGATATCGTTACTTTTTATTTCACTCCGTTTTTCATCCAGACTATAACCATCGGCATGCATATCATAAAACCAGACGTTATCTGTACCGCCATTATTTGTTTTGGTGAAAATCAATATAGCAGTGCTCACGCCAGCATAGGGTTTAAACACACCACTAGGCATAGATATAACTGCCTCAAGTTTATGTTTTTCAACTAAGGTCTGACGAATTTGTTTGTGTGCTTTGGATGAACCGAATAACACACCATCAGGAATAATGACTGCACAGCGGCCACCGATCTTTAACATGCGTAATATTAACGCTAAAAACAGTAACTCGGTCTTTTTGGTTTTAACGGTTTTGAGTAATGAACTTTCGACACTGTCGTGATCTAATGCCCCCTTAAATGGTGGGTTAGCTAAGATCAAACTATATTCATCGCGGCTTTCAGCGTTGGCTTCACTGAGTGCATCACGCGCAATGAGTTGTGGCTTGTCTATACCGTGAAGTTGTAAGTTCATGGCGCCAATACGCAACATAGTGGGATCGAACTCCATACCGGTAAACATATCGCTGTTATAGTGTTCGGTAAAAAGTTTCTCGTGGAACCATTCTGGGTGATGTTCATGTACGTATTCACCTGCCGCAACTAAAAATCCCGTTGTGCCACAGGCAGGGTCACATATTGTGTCCTCCTGTGTGGGTTGCATTATTTCCACCATCATTTTAATAATGTGACGTGGCGTACGGAATTGCCCATTTGTTCCTGCGGTGGCTATTTTAGAAAGGAGGTATTCGTAAAGATCACCTTTCGTATCACGATCATCCATTTGGATTTTATCGATCATCTGTACCACTTGATCCAACAACTTAGGTGTTGGGATCATGAAAGTCGCACCTTTCATGTACTGAGCAAAGATACCCGCACTACTGCCCAGTTGTTTCATGTGCTCAAACGCAGTTAGATTGCCCGCATCCGCTTGTGGCTGCGTAAACAAGGCAAACATGGTTTCTGGATCGTTATCTTTGAATTTATTCCAGCGAAATTTAGTATGTGCCTTATCATAGATAGGCTGTTTCACTGTACTACCGACCATATTGGCTTTCTTTTCTTCCAGTAGCTGACGTTCATCTAAACGACGCAGGAATAATAGAAACGTAAATTGCTCAATCACGGTCAGTGGGTTTGATATTCCCCCTGTCCAGAATGCTTCCCAAATTTTATCGACCTGACTTTTTAACTCACCTGTTACCACTATTTAATCCTTTGTTATTCGTTACTTCGTATGGCTACGTATTAAGCCCTTATTCATCTGGTATGTATTCCATAAGATCATTTGGCAAGCACTCAAAGTACTTGCAGAGGGCATTAATCGTATCGGTATTGGTGTTATATCCAGGTGTATTAGCCACTCGATTCAGCGTGGCTCTTGATATACCAGTCTCTTCAGACACCTGGTTTAAGGTTATTTTTTCTTTCGTTTTGAAGGACTTATCATCAAGTAGTTTCTTCACTAACAGCCTTATCACATTCTCTCTCCTGAACTGTATAGGTAGATATTCATCAAATACTAACACTTCTGCTCATATATGAGCAAAATAAGTCTTGACTGATCGCTTGTGATTTCATATAATCATTTTAGAGCATTAATAATCAAATATGATTAGTTTTTAAATTGATGAATATACAGGAGAAACAAATATGAATGATCTAAAAGCGAAACAAATAGCTAATTCAATAAGTATGGTCGCTCATCTGCCAGATGGTGATGCTTTGGTACATATATTGGGTAATGGAGATGAGAAAACGAATGCTGATGCATTAAGTTATTGGATTCGGTCACAAATAGAACAACTCACACTTGGAAAACCTGATTTCATCGTTGAGCAATTAATGCACCGATTGCACAACAAACTGGACGACTTCGGCACATTTTTTAATGACTAAGTTGAATGTTGACGATTCAAGTAATGGCTACTCGTGAACTTAATACATATTCAAATAACAATTTTCTTACATAGGCTGCTGGCTTAGAAAATTAAAGTAAGAAGACAAGTTTTAAAACTACCGACACTTGAAACATAAAGAATTTTAGTTGACTTGGATTTTTTTTAGTTGACTTAATAAAAAAGTCAATAAGAAATTGTTCAAAGTGTGAACTAGGTCACACTTTTAATAGAGGAGAAAAATATTTTATGTGTCACACTAATTTTATCGTCGGCAAATAAAACGATTGGATAAATAACATGATGTAAAAACAAAACAATATATAAGTCGAGAGAAAATCAATTCGCAACTGAATTCTCCTCCGTATATCACCTTAAAGCAACAGTAAATGTGATTTTAGTTTGCTAGAAATCACGCGGGATCCCTTTGTCTAAAAAATGAAGGATTCTTAAACAAGATTAAAAAGGAAGAAATATGATTGAACCATTAATGAACTTAAACGAAGCCGCGACAGTTTTAATAATGTCGCCAGAAACTCTGCGAAGAAAAATTAAAGCAGGTGAAATTCCTGCATGCAAAACAGGTAAATGCTGGGTGCTTGTTCACGAAGATTTACTAGCATATGTGCGCTCCCAGTATGAAGTCGCCGATAATTTTTATACCAATGATCTAAACCGAGAACCAGCAATGAAAAAACATGTTGGTCGCAACAAAGGAACCACGTACCCCGCCCAACGAAAAATTGACAAAGAATACATAAGCCTTTTAAAAAACCACTAGGTTGATTTTTAAAACCCTACCATTAAACACAGGAGAAAAATAATGTTCTGACCAAAACAATAACGGATTAAAAACATAATTTACTTACCGAAAATCCATTATGTTTCTAATCCCACCTAAAATCAATAGCAATCAAACGCGGATAACCAATATAAACGCCGCAGGGATCGCTTTGTTTGAATTTACTAAAAAGGAAATAAAAAATGGTTATTAACAGAAGAAAAGGCTCAAAAATATATTACATGCATTTCATAAACAATGATGGAAAAAGAATAAGGCAATCAACTGGGACGACCAGCCTAACCAATGCACAGAAATTACTTGAAAAACTAAAATCCGACATTCATCACAAACCGCAGTGATCACTGCGTACAAATGCTTTGCAAAAGGATATCAAACATGACTATCAAAAGAAGAAAAGGCTCAAATATTTATTACATCGATTTCACACGAAAAGATGGGGTGCGGATTCGTCAATCATCAGGAACGTCAAATAAAAAGAAAGCTCAACAATTACACGACAAGATGAAAAATGAGTCATGGGACATCGATCATCTCGGAAAGAAAAAGGATTATTCATGGAAAGAGGCCACAATACGATATGCAAAAGACAAGCAAAACATAAAATCACAAGAACACTTTACTCAAAACATTAAGAACTTAGATAAATATTTAGGCGAAGCACGTCTAAGCGATATAAACATCGACATGATAAACCATATAAAGTACTCACGACAAAACGAAACTTATCAGAGACGAAAAGATGGGAAAGAATATTCGATCACAAGCACTACAGTCAACGAAACCCTAAAGTTCATAAAAACAGTGTTAACACGAGCTAAAGAAAAATGGCATTGGATTGATGTCGTCCCACCGATTGAATTTATCGAAACACGTAAAGATGAAAAAACAACCTACCATTGGTTAACTCATGATGAGGCGAAGGAAATCCTTAATGAATTACCACCTCACCTAAAGTCAATGATGATGTTTTCTCTAGCGACAGGTCTACGAGAATCAAATGTCACAGGATTGACCTGGAAAAAAGTTATGCTTGATAAAAAAATAGCTTATGTTGATGCTATTGAATCTAAAAACAATATACCAATACGCATCCCATTGAATGATGACGCAATGAGGATTTTATTTGAGCAAAAGAACAAACATGAAACACATGTCTTTAGCTATGCTTCCAAATCAATTAAAAAAGCCAATACAAAAGCATGGCGAAAAGCTCTTGATAGAGCCGGCATAAAACCTTTCACACCATCACCATCTGATGGAATTAAAATCAATAATAAATACCCTACTAAAAAACTCGATACCTACAAATACCCAGATTTTCGATGGCACGATTTACGGCATACATGGGCAAGCTGGCATGTCCAATCTGGCACATCATTGTTACAATTACAAATGCTTGGTGGGTGGCAGACATATGAAATGGTATTAAGATATGCACATTTATCAGACAGCCATGTTGATAAATGTGCGGATAATATCAGTCTCTAAAAATCAATCAAAGGTGGTGAAAAACTGTCGAGTGATCTGCATATTCTAGTTGTTATAAAATAAATAACTTCTAATATTTTAATTGGGATAATCGAGTCATTATTTTTTATGTATTACACCATCCATAAAATCAGGTTCGGGATGGGAGATGGTTATGTGAGAAGTTATATCATTTTTTATTTTCACATGCGCCTCTCCCCATTCATTTGAAAGCAACTTCAAGAAGCATGCGGAAACAGCATCTCTATCGCCGATGATAGGCTGCATCCAGTAATAGGCATCTTGGGATATTCCAGCAACATCAGAAACAATTGTTGAGCTAAACAGAGCAACCTGGTTTATTTCAGAATACTGCCCACCATTAAACACGTGATGCAGAATGTTAAGAATTACTGAAGGTTCCAAAGTATAGTTGCCTTGGTTAGCAAGAAGGAGAAGTCCTTTCGCATCAGGAATATCAAAATGAGCTTTTGTTTCACGAATCTGCCTATTAGCTTTCTTGATATAAGAACTTTCTAGTTGGTATTTAAATAGGCCAAGCAGCTCAACGGCACAGTTTTCTGGTAGATCTCGAGTATTTAGTATGACTTTTCCGGCATTTGATGAAGGCAGCAATCCTTCTCTTACCCATTTGTCATATAAATTCTGGATCTTATCCGTATATGCATCATCTGAAAGAGGGTCTTTTTCAAGACATTTAAGTTCTCCGACTACATTTACATCCTCAAATAAATAGTCTGCATTATAAAAATCGCGGGTATCAGGAAGTACATCGTCAAGGCAGATACCTCCCACTTTCCGCACGCACTCATTAAACACATCTTCATCGGTATTTTTCATATTGACGTGATAATAAAGAGCTCAATACCCTTATTCAATAACCACGAACTCTAGCATTTCAATAACGTGTCGATGAAATTAATATAAATAGACTTGGGATGAAAAGTGAGAATCCCTGTCACAAATTGGGCACAAAATAGAGAGCAATAAAAAAGCAGCTACCGAGTGAACGATAACTGCTTGTTTATTTTAGTAATATGGCGCGCCTGGAGCGATTCGAACGCCCGACCGCCTGGTTCGTAGCCAGGTACTCTATCCAGCTGAGCTACAGGCGCTTTAAGAGGCGAGCATTATCCTTGGAATGGGTGATCCAGTCAAGA
>Ga0316207_10001416_pt1 | contig 29714 bp, 25 predicted proteins | sample 6weekpyrite_MG_FD_204943 | JGI IMG/M metagenome (GOLD analysis project Ga0316207, IMG submission 204943) | Microbial mat bacterial communities from mineral coupon in-situ incubated in ocean water Damariscotta River, Maine, United States -... | ecosystem: Environmental > Aquatic > Marine >...
TAGTATGCAACATGAGAGTTACCTTTTTTCGTTTTTAAAATTAAGATTCGACACCTTAATAAAAACGGGTAACTCTCAACTTATCAAGGTGAGATGTAAGATCTAGTCGGAACTAATACATTTAAATCGAGAAATCAGGCTAGAGGTATCCCAACGGCTTCCACCACTTGCTTGAATTTCTTGATAAAACTCGTCAACCATTTGAGTCATTGGCAAAGGTGCATTATTTTTTTTCGCTTCTTCAAAAGCAATGGCCAAATCTTTACGCATCCAGTCAACAGCAAAGCCAAAATCATATTCACCAGCAAACATAGTTTTATAGCGGTTTTCCATTTGCCAAGAGCCCGCAGCACCCTTAGAAATAGTTTCAACTAAAGCTTGTGAGTCTAACCCCGCTTTCTCAGCAAAATTAAAGCCTTCAGCCAAACCTTGCACCACGCCAGCAATACAAATTTGATTAACCATTTTTGCTAACTGGCCACTGCCAACGCTACCCATTAATTTACTAAAACGTGCATAGGAATCCATAACAGCTTGTGCTTTATCAAATATTGCTTGTTCACCACCAACCATAATAGTTAGCACGCCATTTTCCGCACCAGCTTGACCACCAGACACTGGCGCATCTAAAAAGTATTTGCCTTGCTCAGTAGCAATTTCAGCCATCTCACGGGCAACATTTGCTGATGCAGTAGTATGATCCACTAGAATACTGCCTGTTGGCATGCCGGCTAAAATTCCCTGCTCACCTAAAACAACTTGTCGAACATCATCATCATTACCAACACAGCAAAATACAATATCACAATCTTTTGCCGCTAATGCTGGAGTTTGAGCATAAGCGCCAGAATACTCAGTTTTCCATTTTTGTGCTTTTTCTACACTGCGGTTATACACACAAACCTCATGACCGGCTTTTTTTAAGTGTCCTGCCATTGGGTAGCCCATAACGCCCAAGCCAATAAATGCCACTTTCATTACACTAATCCTTATCTAAAAATACATTACAATTTATTCAAAAGTAATTTACTGAATCGGAACTAAAGCAATCGATTCAAATTTAATACCTTGCCAGCCTGTTTTGATGAAATTTCGAATATTGCCATGATCATTACCACTAGGGTTAGCTAAAACATCGTCACGATAATATCGACCAAAACACGCTAAGGTTTGCTGTTGGCTTAAGTTATTTAGCAGGGCAAAAAAGAAAATTTTACACGAGCCTTCGTTACTACCTGCACTATTTGTAAGATCACCATTTGTAAAACAAGCCCTTTGATAATGATAATTATCAGTAATAACTTGCATTACTTGCTCAAACTCAACGTCTTGCGCTCGCTGCTGTAATTGGGAAATTAATTCAGCTAACGTGCAAATTTCGATATTTTTCACTATTTATTTACAAGCCTTCTTTCAGTTTTGCCTTGGCCGCTTCTACTTTTGAAAAATCTAATCCTAATTCTTCCACAGCCTCTTTGATTAGTTCAGGTTGTGTCATTACTAAGCCCATCATTGCTTGTAATTTTTCTGGCGGAATACCTAATTGACCAATCACGCCCATTGCCATTAATGGGTTTTCAGTTAGCGCTTGAAACAGCTCATTAATTTTTTCTTCACTAATATTTTGCTCTTTCAACATTGCAATAATTGGATTCATTTCTCTGTCTCTCACTGGTTATTTTCGAAAGTAATTTTAATAACTGCAGTTTACTATTTTTTGCAATTAAAACAAAAACAATATAAAGTAAGCGCAATTAAATTGTGCACAATACAAATAACATGAACTTTAAATCATATGAGGAATGAACATGAGTAATAACATTTACCAGTTTTCAGCTAAAGATACGTTAGGTGAAGCAATAGAGCTTAGCAGTTATAAAAATAAAGTTTTATTAATCGTCAATACTGCCAGTGATTGTGGTTTCACTCCACAGTACAAAGGGTTACAAAGTCTATATCAAAAGCATCAGGCTCAAGGGCTAGAAGTACTCGCCTTTCCTTGCAACCAATTTAAACAGCAAGAAAAAGGTAGCGATGAAGAAATAAAACAGTTTTGTGATTTGCGTTTTAATATTAAATTTCCACTTTTTAGTAAAATTGACGTTAATGGTGACAATGCCCACCCGTTATTTAACTTTTTGAAAACTCAAGCGCCAGGTGTACTTGGATCTAAAGGCATTAAGTGGAATTTCACTAAGTTCTTAATCAATAAAGAAGGCGAAGTAATTAAACGTTATGCGCCAACAACTAAACCAGAAGCTATTGAAGCTGATATTGAAAAACTGTTATAGGCAATAAACAATTGATAATGAATTATTAAAATGAAAAAAGATGAAAATTTAAAGTTAGAAAATCAATTGTGTTTTCGGCTATATAGCCTAACAAAGCTGATGAATCGCCATTATAGTCCAGTATTAAAACAACTTGGCTTAACCTATTCTCAATATTTGGTGATGTTGGTGCTATGGGAAAACAATAACACCTCATCAGCTATTTCAGTTAAAACCTTAGGTGAAAAACTTGATTTAGACTCAGGCACCCTATCGCCATTACTTAAAAGGCTAGAGAAGCAAGCATTACTGAGTCGAGTTCGTAACTCTAATGATGAGCGCAGTGTTGAAATAAAATTGACAGATTCAGGTTGTCAGTTAAAAGTACAAGCTCAAGACATTCCTGAACAAATGTTTTCGGTAACAGGAATGTCTGTTGATGAGTTGCATACCTTAACTAGCCAGTTAGATAAATTATTAGCGACCATGGGCACCAAGTAACTAATTTTATTTAAATAAAAAAGATTAAACAAACAGCTTATTATGAAGTTTTTCCACAACAGAGTTAGCATCTTGCTCGGCAACTAAAAAACATAAATTGTTAGCGCTAGCACCGTGGCAAATCAAGCGAATATTAGTGTCGTTTATCGTTTGAAAAATGCTCTGCCCAATACCTTTGGCACAATCTAAACCATTACCAATAACGGCTACTAATGATAAACCATGCTCAACGGTTACTTCACAAAGTTGCTCTAACTCTTGTACAACGGTTGAAGTTAGCAGTGCTTGGGTTGAGCCACTTGGGTTATCAAAGGTTAAAGCAACACTGATTTCACTGGTGGTGATCAAGTCAATACTCAGCTCATGTTTGGCTAAAATACCGAAAACTTTTGCTAGAAAACCACTGGCATGTAACATCGCAGGGCTTTTTACCGTAACTAAAGTTTGTTCACGTCGTAGCGCAATTGAGCGATAAGTTGGATTAGATCCAACAGCTTGCTTAATGCGAGTACCGCCTTTTTCTGGCTCTTTGCTAGAGCCAACAAACACCGGAATATTTTGTCGCATAGCAGGAATTAACGTTGCAGGATGCAATATTTTCGCGCCAAAGGTTGCCATTTCAGCCGCTTCACCAAAACTGATTTCTTTGATGGCACGGGCTTGTTCTGTAATGCGAGGGTCGGTGGTAAAAATTCCCACCACATCGGTCCAAATAGCTAAATTACTGGCATGAAGCGCTTCAGCGAGTAAAGCGGCACTGTAATCAGAGCCACCGCGTCCTAAGGTGGTTGTTTCACCTAAACCATCTTGACCAATAAAGCCTTGTGTAACAATTACTTGTTGAGATAGTTTTGGCGCTAAAAGCTCAGTACAAGCAGCAGCTAACTGTTCAATGTCAACCACTGCTTGGCCGTATAAGCTATTGGTTTTCATTACTTGCTGTACATTGAAATAAGCGCCATTAACATCAATAGATTGCAATACTTGTGCAAATATTCGCGAGCTAAACTGTTCACCAAAACTAAGAATGGCATCGGCTTGTTTACTAGTGTGCTGTTTTGATTGTGCTAGCGCATGATCTGCTAGTTGCTCGAGCAAATTGTCAATTTGGCTATTTAACTCAGTTTCTACTGAGCGTGGTAAGTTTTGGGTTATAGCTAATTGTATTGTGCGAATATTAGCAATAAGATCATTTTGCTCTTGCACTGAAATATTTTTTTGACTTAAACGAACTAAATAATTAGTAACGCCAGCACTTGCTGATACCACCACTAAGCGGTTGCTATTATCATTTTTGATAATATGCGCGCAACGCAGCATAGCTTGGTAATCAGCAACACTGGTACCACCAAATTTAGCAACGGTGAGCGTTGAATTAGTGATTGACTGTGATTGAGACAATTTTTGGTTTAACATGGATAATCTTCCTAAATGCTATGATTTATTTATGCTTTAAAAGCAAATCATTAGCAAATTATTTTTTGTGATAAATAAAGGAAGAGCATGACTGAGCAGTTGGGATACCAATGTATTATTAAAACACATTCGCGAAAATAACTTTTTCAGCCAGAAGCTCTCCACCTTTGCCATTTTAGACAATAAAATATATACCCATATATGGGGATAGGTGACAGCCCTAAGGATTCAGCCTTAGCAACCGAGCAATAACAGCCACAGTGTTAATACTCTCGGCGATAATCTCCCTCAATAACGCTTATTGGAATGTGGTTCCTAATATCTTTCGATATAACGTTATCTACCTAGTTATCGCGCCTCTTCTGGTGTTTCTACAAGCACAAAAGTTCAATGCTTGAGCAACTGCGCTATTAAACCTTAAATGATTAATAAATGCAATAGACTTTTAGATGGCTAAGTAAAACCTTATCTCAGATAAATTTGCTCAATCAAAAGAGAATCTTTGATATAGTAGTGTTAGTTCCCTCTTGCACTGTCAGACCTTATGGATTTATTTGTACTCAAAAAAATCATTTCAACTTTTATCATGCCCATTAACATTGTGCTGATTTTATTAATGTTTTCTGTTTTATCTTTCAATAAACACCCAACTAAAAGTTTCAAATTTTTAGTTTCAGCGCTACTGCTTCTCCTCGTCTCTGCAATTCCTGCTGTTTCTGATCAATTTATGGTGTCAATTGAAGATAACTATGAAGCTTTTACCCGCTCTAGCAAACCTGTTGATTACATTATCGTTTTAGGTAATTGGCACGAAAATAACCCAGCCTTACCTGTAACAACTCAGCTAAGTGTCAGTTCGTTACAAAGGATGGTTGAAGCGATTCGCATTTATCAATTACATCCTGAAGCAAAAATAATCACTTCAGGTCATCATAAAGTAGATAGTGTTTCTAACGCGCAAAAAGTAAAACAGTCGTTAATACTGTTAGGTATACCTGAGCAAAAAATTATTACAGAAAACTTCCCTAAAGATACTGAAGAAGAAGCGCAGCTAATTAGCCCAAGAGTATTAGGGAGTAATGTGGTACTAGTAACCAATGCGGATCATATGCCTAGAGCGATGAAATACTTTCAAACCCAAGGCGTTGAGCCGATAGCGGCTCCCACCGGGCATTGGGTTAAAAATATTAATAGCCCTAAAAATTGGGGTTACTACATTCCTAGCAGTAAAAAACTACAGCAAACCACTATTGCTTGGTATGAGAGTTTGGGAAGATTGGTGCAATGGCTAAAAAATTTACTTTTCAGTTGATGTTATACCCAAGCCATTTCAAGATACGGTGTCAGGATAACTGAGTAATTTATAACTAAGGTTTATCTTATTTTCACACTTTCTTTGGCTTTTCTTTCTTTGACTTTTCCTCCTTTATCGTTAACTACCAAAAGCGCTTTTCCTACCATTGTGACGTTAACTGCTTAGGCTACTTCAAGGGTATCAAACACATGAAAAAAGCCCTGAACTCAATTTGAATTCAGGGCTTAAATTTCCATTAATAATAAAACTAACGTTTTCATTATTTTTATTCTGATTGTGCTGTTTTTACTTCCATGTCATCAGCTACTGAGGTATTACTCAATATTGCCGAAACGGTCATAACAAATACTGCAAAAATAACCGTAGTCAGCTTTAACCCTCTAGGGGATGACTTACGCATTTTATTTACCTAATTTTTATTTGATTGCGTTTTTTATTACCAACAATATTGTAAATAAATAAAACAATAATGAGATCTTTGTGCAACCTAACTAAAAACTAAAGCATTTCATTCAATAATTCAAGAGAATACTTAACATATTCATTTAAAATCATGTTTTTCATCAAAGATTTGCCCCTGATGAGCTTGCTGCTGTTCGCTTGAAGTAATCTCTATTCTAATAGAAGCCGTCAAAACTTTCTCACCTAACGCGGAAAGAGTTAAGTTGACATCGCCCCCCATAAGTTGACAAACCTCTTTGGCCATCATAATTTCAGTGCCATATAAAGAAACATCTTTAGAAAGAGACTGCTGTGTAGCTTGGGATGCACTACTAGTTTCATATTTATAACTAGAAAAAACCAACAGTAACGTTGCAGTATTTACGGTTTGGTGATGAATTCTAATTGTCAGTCTTATTTTATCGTTATCATAGAGCTTATAAATATTGCTACAACAAGCCATTATAATCTGCTGAATTTTTAATTTATCGCTATTAATAAAATGTGGTACGTTAGAGTCAATCAAAATTTGCATTTCTTGGTTTTTATTTAAGTTTTCAGCCTTTAATATAGACTCTATCTGCTCTAAAAAACCATAAAGATCTAATGGTTCTTTAGTTATTGACAACGCTCCTAATTCAATTTTTGACAAATCGCCTGCCATATCAAGTAGCCTTTGCATGTTGTTATTTGCCAATGCAATTTGTTCAATGAATTGATTTTGTTCTTTATCAGTAACTCTACACAACTGTTTTATATAGTGATTAATTGCTTTAATTGACGCGTACAGCTCGTCAGTAAATGAAAGTAAAAAATGAGTTTTAGCGGTACTTTTATCTTCTAAATTTTCTTTGGCAAGAATTAATTCACGAGTTTTTCTCATCACCTGAACACTTAGTTCATTAGAGTATACTGCCATCATTAAAATAAGCACTTGAAATAGAACACCGCCAAACGTAGTACCAAAGAGCATTGCCCACATTTGCCAGTTTTTAGTTTGCATTTGCCAAGGTTGATTTTCACCTAAACTTATTCGCCACTTTCTTGAGTTAACATTTAAATAGGTCTGCTCTACATGTCGGTAACTTTCATTCAACTTTTTACCAAATAAAACAAAAGGCTCTTGAGTTGTTACATCTTCAATAAATAAAGACACATTATCTGATTTATCAGGTGATATTAGTTCAAAAAAAGACTCAAACTGCACTACCGCAATAACAAAGCCTAACAAATCCTTGTCTCTATCTTGTTTTTGATTGCTATTAGCAGAAAAAATAGCAGTAACAAACAGCACACCTAAATTAGTATGTTCATCTTGAATTAGGCTAATGGGGGCACTAGCGACAACACCTTTTTGAACAACAACTTGCTCCATATCAATAGTCGTTTTAGCATTTTTGAGTACATCAAGACCCAAAGCTTGTTCATTATTTAACGAGGGATAAAGATACTTAATTGGCGCATATTGACTTCGCTCACTCGCTTTTTTTACTATTCCATTGATACTTTTTTCATTAATAGTTGAAAACTTATTTTCAAATTCAGCTCTATTTTCATAACGAACTACAGGTGCCCACTCCAGTACTCTAACGCTAGACTCACTTTGAAAAATAGATTGTGCAAATAAATCAAATTCCTTTTTACTTACTTGCTCTTTTGCCTTAAAAAGGGCCGACATGCTATTGATTTGCTCTATTGTTAAAGCATTTTCATGTTTAATTTTATCTATAACTTTATTGCGCACTTTGTTAAAAGAATCTAGCCGTTGATGCTGTTGAACATTTTGAGAAATAGTAAACAATAAACCAATACTCACAAAAGCTAATAATGATGCAAGGGTTATAAAGAAACGCTTAGCACTGCTCAGTTGATGTCGGCCTTGTGAAAGTAATAACAGAGGTGTAAAAAACAATGAAAACAATACGCTACTAGACCAACTACTGACAAAAACAAAAAATAAATTTTCGCCATACTGCTCATTTTCTAACAGCGTTAGAATAACGACTGATGATGCAGATATTAAACTAATAACCGGCCCTACTTTAAAGAGAAACAGCAACAGATTTCGCCTAGACTTCAACCACCGTTGTTGATTAACTTGGGCAAAAGTAAGTTGCTTTGCCCAAATGCTCTGCAGCATAAGTGTTAACAAAGCAATAATAACCAAAGACGACCCTACCGGTAAATTTGCTTCTAAAGATAAAAACAAACAAAAAAGAACCGTTGCCAACGTAATAGCTAATAATACGCTAGCCCCCCAATAAACAACTAAAGCGGTTGTTATACCCGCGGCAGGACCAACAAAACTAATAAAAGAATAAGGGGAAATAAAAACATAGCTATAAATACATACGCTGAGGTATATCACCATGGTTAGGAAAAAACGTTGTACGCTAGTTGACATTGTTTTGAAATTACAAACTTATTGAAATAGATACTTTAAAAGATACTAGCACTAATCTTTATATTTCCTCAACTTATATACCTGCTCACTCAGAAAAGCATATTTCAACCTCTTGAATTGGCATGGGTAGACACTAGCATCGTAAAATGTTTGTTTTCATGGCGATATTCAGGTTAACCGTATAATGAAAAGAAAAAATATAAAAAATAGTACGATTTAATTTGCGCTATGCCTTGTGGTAGTGGAAAATACGCGCAATTCTCACTCAAATAAATATCGCAATTATTTGAGCATATATTATTTAACTAAAAGTAGATCTGGAGCTAATATGTCGTCGCGTCAAGAACTAGCCAATGCCATTCGTGTTTTAAGCATGGATGCTGTACAAAAAGCAAAATCAGGACATCCTGGTGCCCCAATGGGGATGGCAGATATCGCTGAAGTGTTATGGCGCGATTTTTTAAAGCATAACCCGAGTGATCCTAACTGGGCTGATCGCGATCGATTTATACTTTCAAATGGTCATGGCTCAATGCTGATCTATTCTTTATTGCATTTATCTGGTTATGATTTATCTATTGATGATTTAAAAAACTTTCGCCAACTGCACTCTAAAACGCCTGGTCACCCTGAATATGGCTATACACCCGGTGTTGAAACCACAACAGGCCCATTAGGTGCAGGTGTTTCAAATGCAGTTGGTATGGCTATTGCTGAAAAAACCTTAGCAGCACAATTTAATCGTGAAGGCCACGAAGTTGTTGACCATTTTACCTACTGCTTCTTAGGCGACGGTTGTTTAATGGAAGGTATTTCACACGAAGCCTGCTCGTTAGCTGGCACGTTAGGGCTAGGTAAATTAATCACTTTTTGGGATGACAACGGTATTTCTATTGATGGTCATGTTGAAGGTTGGTTTACCGACAATACCCCACAACGTTTTGAATCATACGGCTGGCATGTAATTAGTGTTGACGGACACGACAGTGCCGCTATTGCTGCCGCTATTGTTGAAGCAAAATCAGTAACTGACAAACCAAGCATGATTTGTTGCAAAACTATCATTGGTTTTGGCTCACCAAATAAATCAGGCACCCATAATTGTCATGGCGCACCTTTAGGTGATGAAGAGATTGCCGCTACGCGTGAATTTTTAAACTGGTCACATGCGCCATTTGAAGTACCTGAAAATATTTATTCACAATGGGATCAAAAAGAAAAAGGGCGTGCTAACCAAACTAGCTGGAATGAAAAATTCAGCGCTTACCAAACCGCGCACCCTGAACTTGCCGCTGAATTTGAACGCCGTGTTATTAACGGTGAATTGCCACAAGACTTTGAAGAAAAAGCCAATGCCTTTATTCAAGAATGCCATGAAAGTAGCGAAAATATAGCCTCACGTAAAGCGTCTCAAAATGCTATTGAAGCTTTCGGTAAAGTTTTACCTGAAATGCTAGGTGGCTCAGCTGATTTAGCCGGTTCAAACTTAACACTTTGGTCTGGCTCAAAAGGCATTGAAACTGATCCTGCTGGTAATTATATTTTCTACGGTGTTCGTGAATTTGGTATGAGCGGCATTATGAATGGTATATCACTGCATGGTGGTTTCATTAACTACGGTGCTACTTTCATGATGTTTATGGAGTATGCTCGCAATGCAGTTCGCATGTCTGCATTAATGGGCATTCAAAACATTTTTGTCTACACCCATGACTCAATTGGTCAAGGTGAAGACGGTCCAACGCATCAACCTATTGAGCAGTTAACTAATTTACGTACCACGCCAAATTTAACCACATGGCGCCCGTGTGATGCCACTGAATCAGCAGTAGCTTGGAAAGCCGCAGTACAAAACCAAAAAGCACCTTCAGCTTTAGTGTTTTCTCGTCAAGGTTTACCCGCTATGCCCCGTAGCCAGGCGCAAGTAAATGACATTGCTAAAGGTGGTTATATTTTACAAGATTGTGAAGGCACACCAGAAGTTATTCTTATTGCTACTGGCTCTGAAGTTGCATTAGCGATTAATTCTGCAAATGCATTAACTGAGCAAGGTCAAAAAGTACGTGTTGTTTCTATGCCATCAACGAATGTGTTTGACGCACAATCAAGCGATTATAAAGCATCGGTATTGCCTGCCAGTGTTACCAAACGTGTCGCGATTGAAGCAGCTCATGTTGATTTTTGGGCTAAATACGTTGGCTTCAGTGGTGATGTTGTTGGTATGACAACTTTTGGTGAATCAGCACCGGGCAATGTACTACTTGAGCACTTTGGCTTTACTGTTGAAAACGTAGTTAATACCGTAAACAAACTGTAGCACACAAGTTTTAAAGGCTTAATTACATAGGCATAGTCACAGGCTACCTTGTAGCTTGTGACTTTTTTCTTATAACTGAAACAAAGTGAACCTATGATAAACATTGCTATTAACGGTTTCGGCCGTATCGGGCGCAGTATTGTACGTGCGCTTTATGAAAGTGGACAAACTGATATTTTCAATATTGTTGCCATTAATGATCTTGCTCCTGCTACTGGTATGGCGCATTTATTAAAATACGATACCACTCATGGTCGTTTTGCTTTTAATATTGAACAAGAAGGTGAAAAACTCTTCATTTCACAGAGTCATGCTTCACAAATTAGTTTTTCACAAAAGCAGAAAGTTCATGATGAAATATCTTTGTATCATTTTGACAAAATTGAACAGCTTCCTTGGAATAAACATCAAGTAGATATAGTACTCGATTGTACGGGTAAATTTGGTAGTCAAGCCGATGGCTTAGCCCATATTAAACAAGGTGCTAAAAAAGTACTATTCTCACAACCTTGCACACAAGACATTGACGCTACGATTATTTTTGGTGTTAACCATCAAACCCTTGAAAGTAATGACAAGGTAGTTTCAAATGGCTCATGTACCACTAACTGTATTGTTCCTGTTATTAAAGTGTTAGATGACGCCTTTGGTATCGAAAGTGGCACAATCACTACTATTCACTCTTCCATGCATGATCAACAAGTTATTGATGCTTATCATCCTGACTTACGTCGTGCGCGTGCCGCTAGTCAGTCAATTATTCCTGTTGATACTAAGCTAGCTGTTGGTATAGAGAGAATTTTACCGCAGTTTAAAGGTCGCTTTGAAGCAATAGCGGTACGAGTGCCTACGCTAAATGTAACCGCAATGGATTTAAGTATTACCGTTAATAACGATGTGACTATTGACGACATTAACCAAGTAATCAAAAACATTCAAACTAAGCCATTAATCGAACATGGATTGCAAGGCATATTGGCTTATACCGAAGAGCCGCTAGTTTCAGCTGATTTTAACCATGATGCCCATTCATGCATTGTTGATGGCAACCAAACTCGAGTAAGTCATAAACGCTTAGTAAAAATGTTAGTGTGGTGTGACAATGAATGGGGCTTTGCTAACAGAATGCTAGATACTGCCCAACAAATGGCTTAAAAGCAGAGCATCAAGTGAGTCTCTGCCTTTCTATTACGTCACTTTATTAACCCGTTAAAAAGACTATTTAGCTTCTTGATAAAACTTCATTAAGCTCGCTGTCGAGCAGTCATGTTTAGCCGAAATATTATTGTTTTCTAACTCTTCTTGTATCTCTGCAGCTAAGCCTTTACCCAACTCAACGCCCCATTGATCAAACGAGCATATTTGCAAAATGATACCTTGTACAAATATTTTATGCTCATACGCCGCAATCAAACTACCAAGGGTTTTAGGATCAATACGTTTTAATAAAATAGTATTTGTTGGTCTGTTACCTTTATGTACTTTATGTGGCGCTACTTTGTCAATATAGTCTGCAGTACGACCTTTTGCTTTAAGATCAGCCCTAACTTGGCTCTCATTAACCCCAGCCATCAATGCTTGTGTTTGCGCAAAGAAGTTCGCCATGAGTGTTTCGTGATGACCTTTCACCGGCGTAACACTTTCCACTGAGCCAATAAAATCAGCTGGAACAACGTTATTACTTTGATGTAAGTATTGATAGAATGCATGCTGGCCATTAATACCTAGTTCGCCCCAAATCGACGGCACGGTAGCGTAATCAACTTCTTCACCATTCCAAGTAACCGATTTACCATTACTTTCCATTTCTGCTTGTTGTAAATAAGCAGAAAGCATATGTAAGGTTTGATCATAAGGTAAAATAGCTTGTGAGCGCGCTCCTAAGAATGTGGTATTCCAGACACTAATTAACGCCATGATCGCTGGCATGTTATTGCGTAAAGGGGCATTTATAAAATGCTGATCCATGTCATGGGCACCATCAAGCAACTCTTTAAATTTATCAAAACCTAAGTCAAGGGCAATGGCTAACCCAATAGCTGACCATAGTGAAAAGCGACCACCAACCCAATCCCACATATCAAAGATATTTTGCGCTTCAATACCAAAACTCATGGCATTTTCTTTGTTCGCTGTTACCGCAACAAAATGCTTAGCCACTGATTTTTCGTCAAATGAAGAACTTGTTAGCCACTTCATCGCCGTTTTCGCATTAGTCATGGTTTCAGTGGTTGTGAAGGTTTTACTAGAAACAATAAACAACACTTTTTGAGGATCTAACGGTCGTAATACTTCAACAATTTGAGCACCATCAACGTTAGATACATAATGAACATTGACACCACCATCACTGTAATGTTTTAACGCTTCTGTTACCATTTGTGGACCAAGATTTGAACCACCGACACCAATATTAACAATATCGGTAATACGCTTTCCTGAGTAACCTAACCAATGACCTTGACGAACTTTATTAACAAAACCTTCCATTTTTTCCAGTTGGTTTTGCACATGCGCGGTAACATCCTCACCATCAACAATCAATGGTTCATCACTTTGGCGTCGCAGCGCGGTATGTAACACAGCGCGCTCTTCTGTTTTATTAATTTTAGCACCACTAAACATTTTAGCGCGCCACTGACAGACTTCAGTTTCCTCTGCAAGATCTAACAGGCTATCTAAGGTTTCACCATCAATTAAATTTTTAGAGTAATCAAGTAATAAATTTGGTAATTCAATGGAAAATTTTTCAAAGCGTTCACTATCGTTGGCAAACAAAGTATTCATGTGCTGAGACTTTTTATCTAAAGCTAACTGCTGCAATTTTTTCCAACTAGCTAATGTTTGACGATCTGACATAGTGATTCCTGTAAATACCTAAATGATGAGTAAAGTGTCTATCCGAGCATGGGTAGCTTTTAATTATACCTTTAAATGATGACACAATTATGATTCTTGATTTATTTATGTTACCCTATTAAAAAATGACAGCGCTGTCAATCATTTATTATGGCGCTACGCATCGATACTGGCTATTTTAATAGATAAAAATCGTATTAGTTATTGCTGCGAGACAAAAGAAGCTCTACTCTAGCGGTGTAAAGACTTAATAAAAAAATTAAAAGGTTAAGATGTAGATGAAAGCAACCATTAATGATGTCGCTAAACTTTCAGGGGTATCAATTAAAACCGTTTCACGTGTGATGAATAATGAACCATCGGTTCGACAACTTACCCGAGAAAAGGTGCAAACAGCAGTAAAAGAGCTTAATTATCAACCTAACCTTGCCGCCAGAAACTTAGCCGGTACCAAGTCTTTTACTATCGCCTATGTTTACGATAATCCTAATGCTTATTATATTATTGATATGCAAGAAGGTATTTTATCTGCCTGTCGCCAGCAAGGTTTTGAGTTATTAATCAACCCTTGTAACTCTCAACAAGAAAACATTACTGAAGAGATCATCAACACTATTAAACAAGCGCGTGTTGCTGGTTTAGTGTTAACGCCTCCATTTTCAGAACGTCCGGAATTTGTGCAACGCATTACTGCATTAGATATTAAAGTAGTACGCATTATGTCGGGTGATGTTGCCCCTGACGAATTAAGCCCATGCGTAATGGTAAACGATAGAGATGCCGCACAAACAATCACTCAACATTTAATTGATTTAGGGCATGAAAAAATAGCTTTTATTGCTGGTGGGGCTGAGCATATGTCAACAATTGAACGCTATAAAGGTTACCGGCGCGCATTAAAAGCCAACGGTATTGAGTTTAATAAAAACTGGCTTGTTGAAGGCGAGTATTCGTTTGAATCGGGTGTTGAAGGTGCCAAGCAATTGATGGCTGATGAAATATCGCAAAACGAACGCCCAACCGCTATATTTTCATGTAATGATGAAATTGCCGCTGGCGCATTATTTGCCGCTCGTTTAATGAATATTAATATACCTGAGCAATTATCTATTGCCGGTTTCGAAAACAGCCCTTTTTCTCGTCAAACATGGCCTAAACTAACCACGGCTAACCAACCCAACAAACAAATAGCAAACGATGCCACCAGTTTATTAATTAGCCAAATTCGTAAACAAAAGAGTAATCATGAAACCAGCCAATATGTGCCGCAATTAGTGGTTAGAGATTCAACTGGAAAAGTATAGGTCGAGATATATTTGAAGCGTTCCGCTACAATCTATTCAAGCGACCTATATATTATACCATTTAGAGTTTATTAATTTCTCTTGCCACAGTGAACTCTGAAGACGTGACATACTGCTCAATTTTTTGTAATTGCTTTTCTAATAAACCAAATTTTCTACGAATATCATGAAAAGCTTGTTTAGGTGGCTCTCCTGACTGCCAAACTCTTGCTTTCACCTTAATTGATTCATTCATTCCTGCTAGGCTGTTGTCTTTTTCAGGAAATGGACAACAACTATGATCACGCTTTTGATTACGAGACTGTTGAAATTTAGATGCATTTTTAGGGGTTTTATCTAGGATAAACCAAGCAGCAATATAACCAAAAATTAGAAACGGCATACCAAATAAAACACCAGAGACTACTAATATTCTAACTAGCCAAGTTTCCCAGCCAAAGTAATCGGCAATACCTGCACAAACACCAGCTATTTTTCCACGATTTGGGTTTCGGTATAGCTCACCTCGTCTTGCGTTCATAATTTACTTCTCCAGTCAGGAGTTTCCGCATCTAAAATGGCTTCAAGAGTTTTAATACGATCTGCCATTTTGTCAGCCATTTCTGATAAGTCAGATAACTGAACATACTCTTCTTCACTTAAACCTTGGCTCACTTGCTTTTTGCTACGGTAATGTAATATTAGCCAAATAGGCGCAACGATAACCATAAAAATAATGACGGGTGCCATAATGATGTCTTGCACGATACTTCTCCTTTATTTTTTATTCGATAGTTTGTTTATCAAGTTTAGAAAGAGCAGGTAAATTTCACCACTCAAAAATAAAATTCAAAACTTGATTATTACAACCTAATGTTATTTCTTTTTCATTTTAGCTTTTAAAGACGCTAATTCATCATCAACTTTTTCATTGGACTCAAGGTCAGCTATTTCATCTGCTAACGATTTACTGCCCATATCATACGACTCTACTTGAGCTTCAATATCATCTATTTTACGTTCGTAGCGGTCAAAGCGACTTAGTGCATCATTGACTTTGTTACTATCAATGTTTTGTTTCACTTTTAAACGTGAACTAACCGTTTTTTCTCGCATTATTATAGCTTTTTGACGAGACTTAGCATCTGCGAGTTTTTCTTGCAGCTGTGAAATTTCATCTTGAAGCTTACTAATGTGTTCTTCAACATTGGACAACTCATCAACTAATGCCTGTGAATTTTCACTACTCTTTTTCTTTTCTAATAAAGCAGCGCGGGCTAAGTCATCGCGATCTTTACTTAGTGCTAATTCCGCTTTTTCTTGCCATTGCTGTGCCTCATTTTCAAATCGCGTCACTTGTCGAATTAGCTCTTTTTTATCTGCTAAGGTTTTAGCTGAACTAGAGCGAACTTCTACTAAGGTATCTTCCATTTCTTGAATAATTAATCTTACCATCTTGGCTGGATCTTCGGCTTTATCTAATAAACTATTGATATTAGAATTAACAATATCGGTAAACCTTGAAAAAATACCCATAACAACTTCCTCTCTCTTAAATTAACGCTTCCATCTATTACTTAAACGATTTACTTTTGCTCAAGTTTAATGAAATTAGCTATAAATTTGGATTTAAATTTATAGCTTCTACTATTCATGTTTCGCGCCAAGCTGACAACAATAATTAACTAGCTGTTTTAAAAGAATTTATTAAATAATCAAAAAAAACTGTTAACTGGTCGATTAATAAAATACACTATTTGTTAGTGAAATTAACTAATTATTAAGTCTAGCTATGTCGCGCTTCAATAAACAAGACAATCTTCTTGGTCAATCCAATAGCTTTTTAGAAGTATTAGAGCAAATATCACAGATTGCTCCATTGAGTAAACCAGTATTAATTATTGGCGAACGAGGTACAGGTAAAGAATTAGTTGCCGCTCGTTTACATTACTTATCAAAACGTTGGGAGCAAAGTTATTTAAAGCTTAATTGTGCCGCGTTAAACGAGAATTTACTAGAAACTGAGCTTTTTGGTTATGACTCTGGTGCATTTACGGGTGCTAGTAAACGACATGAAGGTCGTTTTGAAAGAGCTGACAATGGCACCTTGTTTTTAGATGAAATTGCTAATACTTCCGGTTTAATTCAAGAAAAGCTATTGCGCGTGGTTGAATATGGCGAATTTGAACGTGTTGGTGGCTCTCGCACTATCACTACCGATGTTCGTCTTGTGGCGGCAACGAATGAAGATTTACCTACGTTAGCTGACTCAGGGCAGTTCAGAGCTGATTTACTTGATCGTCTTGCTTTTGATGTTATCACCTTGCCACCGTTAAGAGAAAGGCTTGAAGATATTTTAATGTTAGCCGAGCACTTTGCTATTAACATGGCACGAGAGTTAGAGTTTGAACTGTTTAGTGGCTTTACCGAAAAAGCTAAACGCGCCATGCTTGAATACCACTGGCCAGGTAATATTCGAGAATTAAAGAATGTTGTTGAACGCAGTGTCTATCGTTGTAACAACCCTCATTTACCAGTGAATGAGTTAGTTGTTGATCCCTTTGAATCACCTTATCGCCCAAGTCAGCGAATTAAAACTCTTGATAGGGTTCATGCGCCGCAAAGTGAAACTACTGAGCCAAACACACTTAATGGTAATAAAGAGCAAAGTAATAACAAAGTTGAAACCGAGCTTTCAACAACTGCTATCGCTAAAACTTTAATCAATACAGAGTTTCCACAGTCATTAAAATCGTTATCACAAAATTATGAAATTGAACTGATAAAGTCGGCTTTAGAACACTGTCAATATAATCAAAAGAAAACAGCGCAAGCACTTGAATTAACCTATCATCAACTAAGGGGTTATTTAAAAAAATACAATCTACTTGATGGTAACGATGCAGATGAATGATATTAAGCTTGCTGCTACAATTTGGTTAAGCGTGTTGCTATTGTTTGGCTGTAATAGTGAAAGTATTGTGTCATTAAGCGAGCACAGCGTTATTTATTGCGCTGAAGGCTCTCCTGAAACTTTCAACCCTCAACTGGTTACTTCAGGTACCACAATAGATGCTACCTCAAATCAGCTATATGACAGATTGCTGACCTTTAAAGGAACAGAAAACACATTAACACCGGCATTAGCAAAATCGTGGCACGTAACCAGAGATGGCAAAAAAATCACTTTTTACCTGCGTAAAGATGTTGCTTTTCATCAAACAGATTACTTTACTCCAAGTCGATTATTAAATGCCGATGATGTGATTTTTAGCTTTAATCGCGTGTTAGATAAAAAGCACCCCTATCATTTGGTTTCTGGTGGCAGTTACCCTTTCTTCCAAAGTGTTAATTTAAGTGATTTGGTAAATAAAGTTGAGAAGATTAATGACTACACTATACGCTTTCACTTAAGCCATGCCGATAGTTCATTTCTTGCAAATTTAGCTACAGATTTTGCTATTATTTTATCTGCTGAATATGCAGCGCAACTAACACAACAGAATTTACAAAGCGATATTGATACCCACCCAATCGGCACAGGTCCTTTCAAATTAAAAGAGTACCGTGTTGGCTCTTTAATTCGCTATTATCGTCACGAACAATATTGGCAAGAGCCGGTAAAAATAGAACAACTGGTTTTTGATATTACCCCAAGTAATACTGGCAGATTAACTAAGTTACTTGCAAAAGAGTGCGATATAACCGCCTACCCTATTGCACATGAAAAAATCACTCAGCATAAAGATTTAACCTTAGAGGCTGTAACGGCATTAAATGTTGGCTATTTTGGTTTTAATGTTAAAAAGCCCCCATTTGACAATCAATTAGTCAGACAAGCGATTAGTTATGCTATTAATAAAAAAGTCTTACTTGACGCTGTTTATCAAGGAAAGGCTGAACTAGCAAATTCATTATTACCAGAATCTTCTTGGGCATATGATGACAGTATTGCCGAGCAAGAATTCAATCCTATTTTAGCGAAAAGTTTGCTAGAAGTTGCTGGTTATGCGCAAGGCTTTACTATGGATTTATGGGCTATGCCTGTTCGACGAGCCTACAATCCTAATGCGATAACCATGGCTAAACTTATTCAAACTGACTTAAATAATATCGGCATTAAGGTTAAAATAGTCACTTATGAATGGAATACTTTTTTAAACCGTTTAAAACTTGGTGAACATCAAAGTTTCTTATTGGGTTGGTCCGCTGATCATCCTGATCCAGATAATTTTTTCTCTCCTATGCTCAGTTGCTCAGCTACAAATACCGGCAGTAATAGAACCTTTTGGTGTAATGAAAAATATGATGAAATTATTCAAAAAGCATTACATACCAACAATATTCGTCAACGTAAAACATACTATGCACAAGCAATGAAAATATTAGCCAAAGAAGTTCCTCTAATCCCTATTGCTCATTCAAAACGTTACCAAGCACGTGGTAACAATGTAACAGGTAAAGTATTAGCTCCTTTTGGCGGTATAAGTTTTTACCGAGTAACAAAAAATGCTACGCTTGAAAAAAACGCACTGGCTCAAATTACTGATAAAAACACCTTAGTTAATAGTGGTGAAAATTAATTATGCTAATTTTTACTTTTCGTCGCTTAAATTTATTCATATTTACTATGTTAATACTGACGTTACTTTCGTTTAGTTTGAGCTTTTTGTTTCCCGGCGACGCAACTATCAATATGTCTGGTGCTATTAACGCAACACCAAACCAATTACTTGAAATAAAAAACGCCTATCAAACAGATGAGAATATTTTTTGGCAATATATTGCTTACCTTAGCCATGTCGCTAATGGTGAGTTGGGGCTGTCAATGGCAAGTCAGTCTGAAATCAGCACTGAAGTACTAAACCTGTTGCCTGCAACTATTGAACTAAGCTTAGTAGCTTTACTTATCGCTATGTTCATTGGTATTCCTCTGGGGTTTATTGCCGCTATTAAGCACAATAAGCCGACAGATAACATTATTTTATCTGTATCTATGCTGGGGTATTCTATTCCTGTTTTTTGGCTAGGCTTACTGGCTATTTTAACTTTTTCTATCACTTTAGGCTGGTTTCCTTCGGCGGGACAAATCAGTTTGTTATTCGAGATAGAGCTAGTAACGGGAATTCAATTTATTGATATTTTGCTAAGTGACAGCCCTTATAAGTGGCAAGCATTTATCGATGCGACAGCGCATGTAGTATTACCCGCAGCCGTTATTTCTGTTGCACCGGCAACAATTTTCATTCGCCTTGCTCGCACATCAATGATAGAAGTACTAGAAACAAGTTATATTAAAGCAGCCCGCGCGAAAGGTTTAACTTTTCAACAAATCATTATTCGCCATGCTATTCGAAACGCCTTAATTAAAATTGTGCGTCATATTGGTCTTCAGTTTGCAAATTTAGTCACAATTGCCATGGTGACTGAAGTGATATTTAGCTGGCCAGGTATAGGTCGTTGGTTAATAGAGAGTATTTATCAACGAGATTACACTGCCATACAAAGTGGCTTGCTGGTTTTGTCATGCTTTATTTTTGTTGTTCATATTTTAACTGATTTTCTTTATGCAGCGCTCAACCCTTTAGCTCGAGGAAGTAAGCATGGCTCGTGATAAAATTTACTTAGAAGAAGTTTTTCCATCTCCTTTTATGCAACATTGGCAAATTTTTCGCAAAACCCCGGTTGCTATGGTAGGTTTCAGCTGTTTTATCTTCCTTATTGTTTTGGCCATTTTCGGACCTATTTTAGCGCCTCACTCCCCAATTGAAGGTGAGTTAGATATGCTATTATTGCCACCTGCTTGGCATGCAGATGGCAATATTAGTTATTTACTGGGCACTGACGAGCTAGGTCGAGATATGCTTTCGCGATTGATGTACGGCACCTCATTAACCTTTGGTATGAGCTTTATTGTAGTGGTGATATCGTTAGTTGTTGGTGTAGTTTTTGGCTCACTCTCCGCACTAACTACAGGGGTAAAATCAAGTGTGCTTAATCATTTTTTGGACGTAATATTGTCGATTCCTTCTTTATTACTTGCCATCATAATTGTTGCTATATTAGGCCCTGGTATTAGTAATACTGTCTGGGCAGTTGTTATAGTGTTAATTCCTCAATTTATTCATATTACCCGTTACGCTGTTAAAGAAGAGTCACGAAAAGACTATGTGCTTGCTTCTCGGCTCGACGGTGCTAGTCCGTTCAGAGTGTTGTATTACTCTATATTTCCTAATATTGTCGATAGAATAATGAGCCAAGCGACCTTAGCTCAATCGGCGGCTATTTTAGACATTGCCACCTTAGGCTTTCTCGGTTTAGGGGCACAAATTCCTTTACCTGAATGGGGTGCAATATTAGCAAATGGTTTAGATCTATTTTATATCGCTCCGTGGACTGTTTATTTACCTGGCTTAGCTATTTTATTTGCTGTTGTTGCAACAAACCTTGTTGGTGAAGGCATTCGCCATGCGCTTAAACTGCGCAAGGAAAGATAATGAATTTACTCGATATAAGAAATTTATCTATTGAACTCGTTCACGACGATCAGAATATTTTAGCCGTTGACAAAGTAAGCTTATCGATGAAAGAAGGTGAAGTCCGTGGTTTAGTTGGAGAATCTGGCTCTGGAAAATCATTATTAGCACAAGCCATTGTCGGCGTGTTAGACGACAAATGGCATGTTCACGCTGACAGGTTTCATTGGCGTGGTATAGATTTATTACGTTTGTCTATTGAAGAGCGTAAAGCATTACTATCACGTGATATTGCGATGATCTTTCAAGAGCCTATGGCGTGCTTAGATCCAACAACAACCATTGGTGAGCAACTAGCAGAAGCAATAGACGCTAATTCACTCACGGGTTTTTTTTGGCAAAAACAACAACAGCGCCATTCAGCTTCAATTAAATTACTGCACAAAGTAGGTATAAAAAGCCACAGTGCTTGCCTAAACAGTTACCCTCACCAATTAACCGAGGCGCTATGCCAACGGGTTATGATAGCCATAGCGCTAGCAAGAAGACCCATATTATTAATTGCCGATGAACCAACGGCGGCGATGGAAAATAGTAACCAAGTACAGATCTTTAGGCTGCTGGCCAGCTTAAACCAACTAAAAAACATGTCAATTCTGTTAATCAGTCATGATCTAGAGAATATAACCCACTGGACCAACACTATTACGGTAATGTACAGCGGACAGTTTGTTGAAGCGGGTACCACTAACCAAATTTTTAATAAACCGCTCCACCCTTACACTCGGGCATTGGTTGATAGTAGTCCAAGTGCTAATTTTCATTTACCCGCTAAATCTAGGTTAATGACATTACCCGGTAGTATTCCTATATTACAACATTTGCCCATAGGCTGCCGCTTAGGGCCACGTTGCCCTAGAGCTCAGCAAGCTTGTGTTATAGCGCCATCAGTAACAAATTTTCATGGTCATAAGGTCAGCTGTCATTTTCCATTAATGCCTATTAAAGCGCCTTGCGTTAGTAAGAGGAATTGTTAGCATGACAACGCTATTGAAAGTTAAACAATTAAGTAAGTCTTACCAACAAAGAGGTTTATGGCTAAAAAAAGAGTCATTCACAGTATTAGCGCCAACATCCTTTAGTGTGGAAGCGCATAAAACCCTAGCAATAATAGGTGAAGCAGGCTCAGGTAAGTCTACGCTTGCTAAAATACTCGTTGGCGCTGAGCCAGCTAGTAGTGGTCAAATTTATTTAAATGGCCAACTGTTGCAAGCTGGGAGCTATAAACAGCGCTGTCAGCATATCCGTATGATTTTTCAAGATTCTGGTACCACCTTAAACCCCAGTTTAACTATTTTACAATTATTAGATGAGCCGTTAAAGCTCAACACCCCTTTTGATGAAAAGAAACGTAAAGCGCTAATTCGCACGACATTACAAAAAGTAGGTCTGTTAGGCGATCATATGAATTTCTACCCTCATATGTTTTCTGGGGGGCAAAAACAGCGAATATCATTGGCAAGAGCAATAATATTACAACCACAAGTGATTATTTTAGATGAAGCATTAGCCGCACTCGATCCTTCGCTACGCTCACAAATGATTAATTTGTTGTTGGATTTACAGCAGCAAATGGGCTTGGCATATATTCTTATATCTCATAATTTAGGCATTATTCGACATTTTAGTGATGACTTGATGGTGCTATCGCAAGGGAAGGTTGTTGAGTCAGGAAAAACCTTAGAGGTGATGAATAACCCTCAACATAAAGTCACGCAAAAATTACTGATGAATCAAAATTTTCAGCTAAAACTTAGAAAAAAATAACATAATAGGTAGAAATTCTTTCAAAAAAATGGCGAGTATTAAACTCGCCATTTTTATTGGTTACTGGTTGTTGCTTAGCTTAATTGCTATTACTAATAACTTGTTGGCGCGGCTACCACTTTACTGGTAATTTTAGCGCCAACTTTCAACGAGTCGACATAACTTTTATATGCTGATTGTGCTAATTGTGAAGTTTGTTGCTCAGCAAGTTGTGGATTGGCTTCTGTTTCATTTACATTAACAGCCTGCACCTCAACCAAAGCTAAATCACCATTACTTAATGCTACTGTTGAAGCTGAAATAGTACCATTTTCCGGGTGAGGTAAAACAAAAGCTTCACGGGTAATACTTTGATCTAAATCAGCGCTATAACGAGCAACATTTTCTTTCGATGTGAAGCTAGCATAGTTTTTAGTTAACTGCTCAGTGATATCATTACCTGCTTTAAACTGAACTAATAATGCATCCATGGTATTTTGCGCTTTTTCAGTTGCTTTTTGTGCCACTAAAATAGTTTTTATTTGCGCTTCAACTTCAGCAAGCGGCTTAACATTAGCTTCTTGGTAGGTATTTAAACGCAAAACTAAAGCGGTATTATCATCTACTTCAATAATGTCTGAATTCATATTATCTTGTAAAACCAAGTCAGAAAAAGCAGCTTCAATGACTTTAGCATTATCAAAAGGTGCAGCATTGCCAGCACGTGATAACCACGCAGAGGTTTCTACAGTAGCATTAACTTCATTTGCAGCATCATCTAAGCTATCTGGAAATTCAAAGCTCACTCTTGCCATTTCTTGTGTTTGCTCATAAAACTTCTCTTGTGCTTTGTCACTGCTAACTTGTTCGTGTAATTGTGTATTAACCTCAGCAAGACTTTGCACAACTTCAGGTTTAAGCTCGGTTAATTTAATAATATGGTAACCAAAACTGGTTTTAACAAGCCCAGTGGTGTCGCCAACAGCCGTTAATGCTAAAGCGGCTTCATCAAAGCTTTGCTCCATAACACCTGGCTCTAAATATTCTAAATCACCGCCATTTTCACCACTAAAGGTATCATTAGATAATTCTTTAGCAAGTGCAGCAAAGTCTTCACCTTGAGCAAGACGTGCTAATACAGACTCAGCCTTTGCTTTAGCTGCAGATTCGCTATCGCTATCATCTTCATTGGATTCAATTAAGATATGAGAAATACGGCGCTGCTCTGCTTTGGTAAAGCTGGCAATATTATCTTGATAATATTTAGCGACATCGTCATCTGATACTTCAATGCCTTTAGCGATATCATTAACATTCAAACGAATAAAGTTTACTTTTACTTTTTCTTTATTTTCAAATCGAACTTGGTTGCTTTGATAAAAAGCTTTGATTTCTTCTTCACTAACCTCTATTCCTGCTTCAAACTGCTTTGCAGACATTGTTGCAAAACGAATATTACGAGTTTGGTTTTGTAAATTTTGTTGCAAGCTTTCTTGATAAGGTAAGTTAAATTCTGTCGCTACTAATGCTTGCGATAATTGACGACGCGCCATATCTACACGTAAATAGTCGCGAAAATTTGATGACTGAAAAAAACCAGCTTGATTAATAATTGCTAAATAGCGGTTATTATCAAAAGCACCATCGACCTGAAATTCTGGCATATTTCTAATAGTATCTTTAATACGTTCATCTGAAATACGAATAGCAAGCTCTTGAGCATTTTGATCAATTAATTTTTCATTGATTAAGTTATCTAAAACGCTTTGGCGAAAGTTAGCCATGTAATTACTGTCATTTGATAAAGTATCAAACATTTCGCCAAATTGTTGCGCCATACGATTTTGCTGTGTTTGGTAGGCTTTATTAAACTCTTGCTGGCTAATTTTCTCGCCATTAACCGTGGCAACAGAGGTATCAACAGAGTTTGTATAACTGCCAATACCGGCAACAGCAAAAGTTAATATAATAAGGCCAAGAATAATTTTGGCGGTCAAGCCCTGCGAGCTTTCTCTAATATCTTCTAACATCTTTATCTCGTTTATTTAAGGTATAACTTAATAAGCCAATTTCTATTACGCCGATAAATAAATACCGAGGATTAGGCTATAATTTTTGTTGCTCGCGATTTTAGCAGATGCTGACCACCGCTTGAAGTGCAAGATGAGTTTTATTTGCTCTAAAATGAGCTAAAAGCAAAAGACCACCTTTAGGTGGTCTTTAAATATATTTTTAATATAAAAAAATTGCTAAAAGCAATTTATTTATTATTAACAATATTAGCCATTACAAGCATCTTTTAATGCTTTACCAGCTTTGAAAGATGGAATTTTAGCAGCAGCGATTTGAATAGTAGCGCCAGTTTGTGGATTACGGCCAGTGCGTGCTGCACGGTCACGTACAGAGAAAGTACCAAAACCAACTAAAGCAACTTGCTCACCATTTTGTAATTCTTCAGTTACAGCGCCAATAAATGAATCTAATGCACGACCCGCAGCAGCTTTTGAAATGTCAGCGCCTTCAGAAATTTTCTCGATAAGTTGAGATTTATTCACAGTGTATACCCCTTCAATTGTTATTATTACAACGCTATTTTTATTTCTCTTTACTTATTATTTAGAAAGAGTGTTAATAAAAGTTCGTCCTGCAGAAGCTACATTTACAATAAGTAATTATATTTCTTTTGAACATCAAACGTCGAGTTTAGAAAAATACTATTATGACTAGACCCTACTTAGTACGGGGTCTAGCGACATAAGCGTAGTTAACTTACCATAGTTTCAGCGTTTGAAAAGCCTTTATTGCATTTTTTTTCACTTTTTTTACTTTTTTTTGCTTTTTTCACTGTTTTATATCAAAAAAACAGCTTTTTAAGGATAAAAATCACTCTGCCTGCCATTGTTCTACAGGGTGTTCAAGCGCTAAAGCAAAAACTTCATCAATCCATTTAACAGGATGAATAGACAGGTCAGCCTTAACATTTTCAGGAATTTCTTTTAAATCACGGGCATTTTCATGGGGAATAATAACTAGTTTGATTCCGCCGCGATGAGCCGCTAATAGCTTTTCTTTTAAGCCACCAATAGCTAAAACCTCACCACGTAACGTGATTTCGCCGGTCATTGCTACATCGGCTTTAACTGGGTTACCCGTTAAACTAGAAACAAGTGCTGTACACATACCAACGCCAGCACTAGGGCCATCTTTTGGCGTTGCACCTTCAGGCACATGAACATGAATATCCCTTTTTTCATAGAAATCTTCATTAATACGTAATTTTTCGGTTCTACTACGAACAACCGTCATTGCCGCTTGAATAGACTCTTGCATCACATCACCTAATGAGCCGGTATAAGTTAATTTACCTTTGCCGGGTACTGAAGCAGTTTCTATGGTTAGTAACTCACCACCTACTTGTGTCCAAGCTAGCCCTGTAACTAAACCAACACGGTTCTCATCATCTGCCTTGCCGTAATCAAAGCGTTGAATACCAAGATAATCATCTAAATTATCTTGATTTATGCTTAATTTTTTCAAGCCTTTATCTAAAAGAATAGCTTTGACAGCTTTACGACAAAGTTTAGATATTTCACGCTCTAAATTACGCACTCCAGCTTCACGCGTGTAATAACGAATGATACCAATAATAGCACTATCATCTATTTTTATTTCTTTAGCTTTCAAACCATTTCGTTTGATCTGTTTATTAAGTAAATGATCACGAGCAATGTTGAGCTTTTCATCTTCGGTGTAACCAGATAAACGAATAACTTCCATACGATCTAACAAGGGTCCTGGAATATCCATACTATTAGACGTAGCGACAAACATAACATCAGATAAGTCATAATCAACTTCTAAATAATGATCATTAAAGTTCGAGTTTTGCTCAGGATCTAATACTTCCAACAACGCTGAAGCAGGATCACCACGCATATCAGAAGCCATTTTATCAATTTCATCTAAAAGGAATAGCGGGTTTTTAACGCCTACTTTTGACATTTTTTGAATTAATTTACCCGGCAGTGAGCCAATGTAAGTGCGGCGATGTCCTCGAATTTCAGCTTCATCACGTACACCACCTAACGCCATACGTATATATTTTCGACCAGTAGACTTGGCAATAGACTGCCCTAGTGAGGTTTTACCAACACCTGGCGGGCCAACTAAACACAAAATAGGTCCTTTAAGTTGACTAACACGCTGTTGCACGGCTAAGTATTCTAAAATGCGCTCTTTTACTTTGTCTAAACCATAATGATCTTCATCTAGTACTTCTTGTGCCAAAGCTAAATTGCGTTTTAATTTACTGCGCTTTTTCCATGGTACATTGATCATACATTCAATATAACTGCGTACAACGGTCGCTTCTGCCGACATTGGCGACATCATTTTAAGCTTTTGCAGTTCAGCTAATGTTTTATCTTTAGCTTCGTTTGGCATTTGTGCTTCGTCAATACGCTTGGTCATTTGCTCAAGTTCATCTGGTGTTTCATCACCATCATTAAGCTCTTTTTGAATCGCTTTCATTTGCTCATTCAAATAATACTCACGCTGACTTTTTTCCATTTGCTTTTTAACGCGCGTACGAATTTTTTTCTCAACTTGCAATAAGTCAATTTCGCCTTCCATCAATGCCATCAAATGCTCTAAACGTTTAACAATATCGATGATCTCTAATACTTTTTGTTTATCCGCTAATTTTAATGGCATATGAGCAGCCATGGTATCAGCAAGTTGCTCAGCATCATCAATACCAGAAACTGAAGTCAGTACTTCCGGTGGAATTTTTTTATTAAGCTTTACATAACCTTCAAATTGAGAAATAGCCGAACGAATCAATACTTCATTATCATCAGCAGCGCTATTTTCAATAGTTAAGTATTCAATATTTGCGCTGAAAAATGCTTGAGTTTCTACAAAACTAGTTACTCGGGCACGCTGTACACCTTCAACTAGCACTTTGACTGTGCCGTCGGGTAATTTCAGCATTTGTAAAATAGTAGCGACTGTACCTGTTTCATAAACATCTTCAGCTTGAGGATCATCAACCGCGGCATCTTTTTGCGCGACTAAAAACACTTGTTTATCGCTTTCCATGGCTATATCTAAACAACGAATAGACTTTTCTCGACCAACAAATAATGGAATAACCATTTGCGGATAAACGACTACATCTCTTAAAGCCAGAACGGGGATTTCAACTACACTAGATAATTCTTCGGTCATGTGTATCTCTTTGGAAATTATTATAAATTGCTAATTAAAAACTATATGGGGATCAAGATACAAGTTACAAGCGATAAGTAAAAAGTTTAAGACATAAAAAAACTTCAAGAAATAGACTGCCAGAGCATAAGGCTCTATACAGCTTACAACTTGAAGCTTAATACTTATAACTAAAATTTACTTATAATTAAAAATTGCTTATTTGGCAGCAGTTTTTTCTTGATTACTATCGTAAATAACTAAGGGTTTAGATTCACCTTTGATTGTTGTTTCATCAACAACAATTTTACTGACATTCTCCATTGAAGGTAGCTCATACATAGTATCGAGTAATACAGACTCTACAATTGAGCGTAAGCCTCGAGCACCTGTTTTTCTTTCCATTGCTTTTCTAGCAATAGCATTAAGTGCGTCTTCTCTAAACTCTAACTCGACATTCTCCATATCAAATAATGCCGTGAACTGCTTGGTTAACGCATTTTTAGGCTCTTGCAGTATTTGAATTAATGCTGCTTCATCTAGCTCACGTAAGGTAGCAAGTACAGGTAAACGACCAATAAATTCCGGTATTAACCCGTATTTCACTAAATCTTCAGGTTCAACATCTTCTAAGCGTTGTGTTAAAGTTAACTCCTCATCTTTACCGCGAACTTCGGCGCCAAAGCCAATACCCGTACCTGTTTGGCAACGCTGCTCAATAACTTTATCTAGGCCAGCAAAAGCACCGCCACAGATAAATAAGATTTTAGACGTATCAACTTGTAAAAATTCTTGTTGGGGGTGTTTACGGCCGCCTTGTGGAGGTACTGAGGCAATAGTACCTTCAATGAGTTTTAATAAAGCTTGTTGAACACCTTCCCCAGAAACATCACGAGTAATTGATGGATTATCTGATTTACGAGAAATCTTATCTATTTCATCAATATAAACAATACCTCTTTGCGCTTTTTCAACATCATAATCACATTTTTGCAAAAGTTTTTGAATGATATTTTCAACATCTTCACCAACATAACCAGCTTCGGTTAATGTGGTTGCATCTGCCATGGTAAAAGGCACATCAAGTAAACGTGCTAAGGTTTGTGCTAATAAGGTTTTACCCGAGCCAGTAGGACCAATAAGTAAAATATTACTTTTGCCCAATTCAACGCCATTATGAGAGTCACCGTTGCGTAAACGTTTATAATGGTTGTAAACAGCCACTGCTAATACTTTCTTAGCATGCTCCTGACCTATAACATAATCATCTAAACTTTCACGTATTTCAATAGGTGAAGGTAGCGCTTCTTTTTCTTCTTTTGGCGAAATTTCTTTTATTTCTTCACGAATAATGTCATTACATAACTCAACACATTCATCACATACAAATACTGATGGGCCAGCAATTAATTTACGTA
>Ga0316207_10001417_pt1 | contig 29669 bp, 32 predicted proteins | sample 6weekpyrite_MG_FD_204943 | JGI IMG/M metagenome (GOLD analysis project Ga0316207, IMG submission 204943) | Microbial mat bacterial communities from mineral coupon in-situ incubated in ocean water Damariscotta River, Maine, United States -... | ecosystem: Environmental > Aquatic > Marine >...
TCGTTCCATCTTACACCTCACTTGCTATCCATTTCAACACATCATGCGAACTTTTAATGGATCCCTATATCTATGATGACCTCATTGAAAAAGCCTTAGAGGAAAAGCACACTAAAAAACCAGAAGAACATACCATTTATGTTGACTATAGCGGCGAAGATATAGATGAAGTATGTGAGAAACTTAAGCTATCTAAAAAAACATTGATTGATCTGCATACCTCTTCTTACTCCATTGCTATGATTGGTTTTAGAGAATATTTTCCTTATCTACTAGGACTAGACAATAGACTTTATCTCCCAAGACGTGAGGTTCCCCGAACAAAGGTTAAAAAAGGGTCCGTTGCTATTGCGGCTGGACAGACGGGGATTTATCCAGAAGACTCACCAGGCGGGTGGCATATCATTGGGTATACCGACTTTGATGACTTTCAAACATTAAAACCCTCAGATACTATTATTTTCAAAAAGAAGGATTTAAAGTGCTCATAAATTGTGATATTGGTGAACGAGGTACAGCTCACGAGATTGATGATAAGTTAATGAGCATGATTGATATTGCTAACATTGCTTGTGGTGGTCACGCCGGTGATATTGAAAGTGTAGAGTATTATAGGGGTCTTGCAAAACAAAATAGTGTCAAGATAACCGCACATCTATCTTATCCTGATCGAATCAACTTTGGTCGTAAGGTTTTAAACATAAGCAAAAGTGAGCTCTTAAAAAGTCTGGATGAACAGTACGCAATAATAGCTGATGTCAAAACGGTTAAGTTTCATGGAGCTCTCTATAATGAAGCCAATGTCAATAAAGATTTGGCAATACTTCTTTTAGAGTGGTTAGAGATAAATAATATAGAGGAGATTCTCACTCCTTCAAACAGCCTTTTAAACACACTAAGTCGCAATCAAAAAATTTTATACGAAGCCTTTTTAGATCGTCGCTATATTATGAAAGATGACATACTCCAACTATCCCCCCGTTCACTAGAAAATGCTGTCATCACAGACCCAAAACATGCTTTAAAACAGTTCCATGAAATAAAAAGCGGCCAACTCCTCAATCAAGCCATAATAGCAGACACGCTCTGTCTGCACTCAGACAATATCCATGCCTTGGAGATACTAAAGGCTATCAAAAATGTTTGAGCTAGGTGCTAACAGCATAGGCTTTGAGGTTAAGCGACGGGAGTTTGGAAAGCAAGACAGAGGCATAAGCCCCAAGGGGGCAAATGATCAGACCTCTTTTATCACAGCACGCTCACTTTTAGGCAATCCCGAAGTATTTAGATGTTTTGAGATATTTTTTGCTACTGAGATCATCTTTAGTGAAGATGTGATCTTTGCGCTCACAGGCGCTCATTATCAAGAAGTGTTGTTAAATGAAAACAAAGTAGATCACGCATCTGTTTATGAAGCGAAAAAAGGTGATATTCTCAGGCTCAAAAAGCTTATGAAGGGTTTTAGGATTTATCTTATGGCTTCAAAAACAGATCCCACTAGAATGGGTAAAAAAAGCAAACCTTACACCCACTATTTTCCTCAAAAAACAAGTTCGATAAGGGTAACAAAAGGACCGGAGTTTGACTACCTCAAAGAGGACTTTTTCAAGCATGTTTACAAAATCAGCACAAGATCTGACATGTCAGGGCTGAGATTAGAAAAAAAGCTTCAGGCCCATAAATATGACATCATAACATCTGCTGTGACAGACGGTACGATCCAGCTGACTAAGGAGGGTCCCATCATTCTTATGCGACACCGTCAAAGTACGGGAGGCTATCCTAGAGTGCTTAATGTCATTGAGGCTGATATGGATAAACTGGCTCAATACCCACACACTGCATTTCTTAGGTTTGAAGCAATAAGCATGCAGGCTTCCATTAAACTTTTACTTGAGCATGAACAGACATTACAAAAAATCCAAGAAGATTTGGCTTAAAAGACCTGTCTCTTCACTCTGCTAAACTTGCTTAAACTACTTTCATATCACGAAAAACTTCAGAAGAAACCTATATATTACCATTAAGCTTTAAATATCTTAAGCAAAGGGAGCATCTTTAGTATCCTCTCCTTACTAGGAAGCTTGATAGGATTGTCACTCACATCCAAGTAGGCCAATAGAGTAAATGGACTAAGATCAGGAAGGTGTAAGATTTGATTATTATTAAGCACCAGCTTTTTGAGTCTTTCTTGAGACTTCAGCGCACTAATATCTTCTACAAGATTATCTCCCAAGAAGATAAACCGGAGTTTATGCATACTTTCCAGCGTAGAGATATCTTTGATACGGTTATTTGTTAGTGCCAACTTATGAAGTTCTTTCATCTGAGAAAGAAGAGAAATATCTGAGATATTGTTATCAGATAAAGATAAAGCACCTATCCATGGAATCGTTAAAATCTCTGGAGGAATAACCTCTAATTCCAAGCCCCTAAGGTCCAGATAATGAAGCTTCTCTTCTTTGGTTATATTAATGCGTCTTAAGGCTTCTTCAGTCATAAAAATTCTTTTTTGATATTTTAGCTTCTCCTTTATGAAAAAAGGCTAATAGTTTAAAACTTGTTAAAATGGGTCTTTCTTGATTGGAGATGTGATTTCGAGTTCGTTGTAAATTCCGCTTCGCTTCTCACTTTGTGAAATCACCTATGCTAGTTTTATCATGGAACGATACAAAATAAAGTTGTATCCTCATGGAACTAAGCGATCAAGATCTCAGACAGAATTGAAGATTGATATCCTGACGCCTAATTTCTAATTTTTAATATATAATACGTTAAAAATTTCAGGAGCAGTAAATGGCCATAGATAATTCACTATTTGATTCACTAGAAAGTACATATTTTAAGATAAAAGATTATTTGGACAACGCCCAGCTTGGACGAGAGCATTCTCCTATGATGTTTAAACATGAAGAGTTAGGCGAGCTCTTAGAGGGCTTTGATGTTGAAGCGCTTGAAGAGCAGTCAAAAGACATACACGCACTGCATGCACAACTCGATGATATCAAAGAAGTTTGTAAGCAGATCGTTGAAGACCTTGGAAACAGTTCTGACTCTGTTGCTATGGCAGCCAAGGTGGTTGATGGCCTGGACACCGTGTTTCTAAAAATAAAAAATATTGTTCTGTAAAGAAATGAGTACTCAAAACCTAGGATCTAAGCTCTAATGACACAAACATATTTTTTAGGTCTGTTAGCACAGTTTATTCTTGCTATCTCCATACTGCCTTATACGATCAGTATCTTTAGAGGCACGGTCAAGCCTAACCGTATCTCTTGGTTTATCTGGAGTGTTATCGGTTTTGCCTTTTGGCTCATCACCCCTGATACAGCAGATGAGGTCACAAAGATGCTCACTGTTATCTTTATGGTAAACCCGACGATAATCTTTATCTTGACCCTCTTTAAAGGAGAAAACCTAAAACCGGACAACCTGGAAAAGTTCTCCCTGCTAGTCGGCTTGTCAGCCATTTTAGTCTGGTACTTTTACCGACAAAACTCAGGGATTTTTCCTATCAGTCTGGCAATCTTTGCAGACTTCTGTGCCCTCTTGCCCACACTTCGTTTTGTCTTTATGACGCCAGATGAAGAGGCACCACTGGCATGGATCTGCTTTTTCCTAGGCTCATTTATCGCTGTTTTTGGGATTGAGCAGTATACGCTTGAAAGTTTGTTATTACCCGTATATATGACCCTGGGTGCATTTTCTGTCGTATTTCCATTGATACGGTATCGAATCAGGATGAGAATTCCTGTTAGAAACTGGATTGTCTAAGTACCTTGTTTGAGATATAAGTGAGATTCCTTCAGAGGGGTCAGTTTTAAAAAAGTGTCCCCTGTCGAGGTACTAGCTCTAAGTCCTCAGTAATACACTCTATACTGTCATTTTTAACACTGTTAACCTTCTCACCTACAGGGAAGTATTGTATTTTCTCACTTGACAGTGGAGTAAAGAGCCTGTTTAACTCCCTGTAGCTACTTCTTTCATCCAGCCACAAGTCCCATTGATCTTCTTCAAGGATAACAGGCATACGGTCATGAAGAGTAGATATCTTATCATTGGGCTCGGTAGTCAATAAGGCGCATGTTAGTACGGTCTCGTTTAGTGTATTGTCATACCACGACTCATAAATACCCGCAAATACAAAATAATCTCCACTCGCTGATACGATAAAATGCGCTTTGCTTTGTTTACTCTGAGCATCTTTTTTCCATTCAAAGTAACCATTAAGAGGAATGAGACATCTTCTTTGCTTATAGGCTTCCTTGAAACTACTCTTTTCAAACACCGTCTCACTTCGTGCATTGATCTGCATACTGGAACGATCTGAAGCCCAAGAAGGTATCAGTCCAAAGTGCGCATAGGTATAGACCTTGGCATTGGTATAGATGGGGATATTTAATGTGGGAGCAATATTATACTGCTTATTTAAGACACCTATTCTGTCTCCAAAGATCCCAAACTTTTTTGTGATGTCTTCTTTAAAAGAAAGATCATCAAACATACTCAATCGTCCAGGCACGCACTTCCCCCTGAGATTTATTTAGCGTTTTTATAAAGACCTAAGAAGCAAAACTTGCTATCATACTCTCAAGCGTTTGTTTCTCAGACTTCTCTTCAGAAGGAAAACCTTTTTCCTCAAGTGCTTTTGAAATCATCAAGATATAGGCTTCAAAGGGTTTTAAAAGAGAGGGACTTAATCCCACTTCTGGTTTAATGGCATCGGGTACAATGGCAAAGAGACTGACTTTAGGCAAGCTGTTTCCTCTATGCTCAATGATATTTAGACAGCCTAAGACACTCTTCTCATCTTCATCTTCATCCGTACTAAAACCACGAAATGTTGCCATAGGGAACTGATACATAGAACCAGGAGCTTCCTCAATCCCAATGACATCTAAGACAATAACTTCTTCATACTCCATAAAAATATTGAGTAAGCTCTTTCCTTCAACACCACCGTGGATAATATCCACATCCGGGTGTAAACTGTAATTAGACTCTAGGTATTTACCCGCGTATAAAGCGATACCCTCATCTTTATGTAATATATTTCCGGCACTTAAAATAGCTAATTGTTTTTTATTCATGCGCAATTCTAACTAAATTTTCCAATAAACAAATAAAGGAATACATATAAATAGTAGTCCCTGCTCTCTCCTAATCTTTTATTTCAATTAAACAAGATGAGCGCTTGCAATTTGAGCTATCTAATGCTCTGTAACCTATTTAAATCTTGCATAAAACGATTAGCTTCTTTTGCTGAGTTCTCTTTGACCTAACTTATATATAATACGTTTATAAAAATTAATGTATACATTTATAATGATAAAGAAGATATATGAAAAAGCCAGAACAAACTACGCAGACAGTAGCAACACTCAAGGACCTCGCGGACTTAGCAGATTATTCACTTCTAGACACACTGACTTGTGATCCGGATGCAAAAGAAAACGGAGCGGACCACGATCCGAGACAGGTCTTCAGCGGGCACTTCGTCCCCGTAAACCCAACGCCGATCAAAGACCCGATCTACATTGCTCACAGCAAGAACTTTTTTAGCGAACTTGGATTTGCCGACAGCTTGGCAGAATCAGACGACTTTGTCCGAATGTTCTCCGGAGACACCTCGAATCTACCCGAATCGATGCGTCGTACGGGTTGGGCATGTGGGTATGCTCTTTCCATCTACGGAACAGAATACTACCAGCAGTGTCCCTTCCAAACAGGAAACGGATACGGTGATGGTCGAGCCGTTTCTATCTTTGAGGGCGTGATCAATGCAAAGCGTTGGGAGATGCAGCTTAAAGGTGGTGGCAGGACGCCATACTGCCGCGGTGCCGACGGCCGAGCTGTGCTTCGTTCAAGTATTCGCGAGTTTTTGGCTCAAGAGCATATGCATGCCCTGGGAATTCCGACATCACGCTCTTTGAGTCTGTATACTTCTAAGACAGAGACCGTAAAGCGGCCATGGTTTACCCAGGGATCCTATTCAAAGGATCCCGAAGTCATGATAAATGAAGCCGTCGCCATTTCAACGCGGGTTGCACCCTCGTTTATCAGAGTGGGTCAAATCGAACTTTTTGGTCGCCGTGCCCGTAAAAAGGAGCACCCTAAAGCGAAACAAGAGCTTGAGACAATGGTCTTGCATCTGATTGAACGTGAATACAGTGAGGTTATCGATGCGAGTTTAGCACTCCAGGAAAAAGTACTCCTTCTTGCGAGCGAGTTTCGCTCTCGTCTCACATCACTTGTGGCAGATTGGATCCGCGTTGGCTACTGTCAAGGAAACTTCAACAGCGACAATTGTGCGGCAGGCGGATTCACGCTTGATTACGGTCCCTTTGGCTTTACAGATATCTTTGATCCAAAATATCAACCATGGACGGGTGGCGGACAGCACTTCTCATTTTTAAATCAACCCCAGGCTGCCGGACGAAATTTTAATTCATTTTGCACGGCTTTAGCTCCCCTGCTTGCGTCGGACCAGGATTCTTTAGATAAACTGGATGCAATTAAAGACGGTTTTTCTTTTGTAATGCAAGAGCAAATTCAAAAGATGTGGGCTAGCAAGCTCGGGCTTGACACTTTTGATGCAGCGTTGTTCAAAGAACTCGTAGTGCTTATGCTACAGACTTCTGTTGATTATACTATCCTCTTTCGTGAACTTTCTACTATACCGGAGGACATTGAGCCTCTCAAGAAAAGCTTTTACCAAGAAGCAATAACGAACGAAAGTATCCTAACACGCTGGTCGCAGTGGCTTGAAAAGTGGAAGGCACTCATCGATACCACTTCACCTGAGTCACGAGAGAAACTATCACAACAGATGAAAGCGGTTAATCCAAAATACACGCTGCGAGAGTGGTTTCTTGTGCCTGCGTATCAGCAAGCCACTGAGGGAGACTATACCCTTATTAAAGAGTTGCAAGAGATAATGACAAAACCCTACGAGGAACTATCAAATGAGATAGAGGAGAAGTATTATAGGCTAAAGCCTTCCGAGTTCTTTGCAATAGCGGGGATATCGCATGTCAGCTGCTCCTCGTAATCTCTACTCGTCTTAACTGCCAGACTCTGCTTCAGCGTTTTGCGCTTCTGCCTTGACTCTATCTGCTTTTGAGACATAAGGTGTCTTAGAGGTGGTCTTTAACTTTGCACGGGCACGCTTGAGACGTTTATCATGCATCTTTTGAAGCTTCTTTTTTCTGTTCATATTACCACCCCTTCATTGACCTCGTAGCTGTTTTAAAAGGTCAAAACGCTATATTCACTTGTTTTGATTTTTCAACATAAAGAAGAACATTGGTAAAGGCGAATTGATCCACTTCTTCTATACCCGCGTGATCATACTCTGATAGATACTCAAACCCGTCTAGATCGATGTTTTTCACTTTTTTTAGGTGAACGGCATAGAGTAATAGGTCTGCCAGATCACTCACAGGGATGATCTCTCTAAAGCTTTTATTAAACTCGTCTATATATTCATCCACTATATCTTCATTTGACATGAAAAGTATCCAAAGTATGACTTTGTCTATCTTCTCGGGCGCATTCACTTTTTTTAAAAAGTTCTCATAGATCTCTTTGTTTTGAGCGATCTCGTCAAGCTGTTCATTGGCTTGTGTTTTTAAAAAGTCAATTCTCTCTTCAGTGAGTTTTTCATTTCTATGACCATCTAACACGGCCTCTGCGATTTGCATTGTGTGCATTATTTCTCTTTTTTATTTTAATATGTAATTATTGCAGGCTATTGTATAAATCTCTATTAAGAACGTAGGAATTGGGCCTAAGTAAAGAAAGTTGAAGGCTAAGAAATATTTTCGACTAAATCATTATCCGTAGGATAGCCGGCAACTTCATAACCATCTTCATCAAAAAAATGTTTTTTGCCCGTATCCATACTTATGCATACCAGAGCGTACTCTTCATCTTCACGAACCTCTTTGATGATAAAGGTCTTGCCCATGCGAGTCTTCCATCTCTGACCTACTTTGAACGCTATAAATTCATATTCCATTGTTTACTTCTGTGCCATAGTATCTAGTCGTCGTTATGCAGTTGTCCGCTAAACTCAAAGCCAAACTTCGTTTTGTTGGCTATCTCTTCTTGTACTTCTTCTATGGCGTCATCTGTTCTACTTTCTACCTGATGAATAAAAAACTTGTATTGATTTTCATATTTAAAGCTATTGACCTTATAAGGTATTTTATCACCATGTTTTTCTATGAACTTTTCAAGGCTATCTTCCCAAATGAAGGTTAGTTCACACTCTATAGTTCGCTCTTTATCTTCATCCGGCAAGGTATATTTAAACTCTACCTCTTCATCATACGTTATGACCTCAAACATTTTTTTGCTCTTTTTGAAACGTTTCTTCAGTGTTTGTCATTTTTCTCTCTATTCGTAAAATATTAATTTTTTAGAGTTATATCAAAAGTAGCTGTAAATTGGATAAGTTTTTATACTACTTCTCGTAATTAAATGTATATAGAGGTCAAACCCTGTTTTCTAAAAGCATATGATAAAAGTGGTGATTCATTCACAGAGATACATTTCGATTAAGAACAGGAGCTCTTACACATGTTATAATGAAAACAGTTTACCCGTTTAAAGGATTTTTATATGAAGCGTATCGTTATTAAAGTAGGCAGTAGCGTTTTGATTAATGGTGATGATATTGCAAATGAGAGAATGTTGAACCTTGTCTCTCTCATTGTAGACTTGCGAAAAAAGCATGAAGTTATTTTAGTGACATCCGGAGCTGTCGCAGCTGGATATACCGCAGTACAACTCAATAAACTTGTCCCCACAAGTAAAAAAGTGTTGGCCTCACTGGGACAGCCTATTCTTATGAGTTCTTATAAAAGCCTGTTTGATATTTTTGACGTTACGATCTCGCAGATCCTTATGACAGAAGACGATTTCAACTCAAGACCCCATACAGAAATTTTTCAAGATATCATCGAAAGAACATTTAAAAATGACATATTGGCTATTGTCAACGAAAATGACATCTCGACGACGCCCGAGCAGCTTTTTGGCGATAATGACCAGCTTTCAGCGCATGTCACCTACTACACGGGAGCCGATCTGCTTGTCATATTAAGTGATATTGACGGTTATTATGATGCAAACCCAAAAGACAATCCAAAAGCGAAAATACGAAAGCAGGTACATGAGCTCAGCGAAGAGGAGTTAAACCAAGAGTTCACACCAACTTCTAAATTTGCATCGGGCGGTATCGTTACAAAGCTAAAGGCTGCTCAATATATAATGGAAAACAATCTGGAAATGTTTTTATGTAACGGCTTTGATCTAAGATCGGCGAGAAGTTTCCTGCTCAATGAAGTGCATGAAAAAGGCACCCTCTTTACCAGTAAAAAATAAACGTGACGACCAGCGAAAATAATTTTTATTAAAAAAGTATAGGGTTCAGCTCACCCTGCAAAACTATCATCTTAAGTTCCCGCCTCTTTAAAATGAACTTACAAATTCGCCCTACAAACAATCAAAATATTTTTCTACTATGACACCTTAAGTTTGGTCACACTACCTTTTTAGAAACGGGAATGATCCAATATATAAACAGCAAAAGGAAATATTATGTCATTAGAAGAGATACAACTAGAACTTGAATATGCAGGCGTCGGAATGGAACATGTTAGCAAGTTGGTGCGCGTATGTAAACGGTTTGGATTTGATGCAGCCACCATGGACAAACGATTACAGACAATGGGCTATGCAAAAGTATTTACAATATACGATGAACCTGAACCAGAAAGAACAGGAGGTGAGAATCCAGTAGATTCCTACGTTTAGGCCAAAACAGGGATTAATAATTTAGTAATCCTTTAAAAAGTGGCGATTTACGCACAGGGGTAAATATTAAGATTGTATAATGATGTAACCACAATAAGATACTAGGATACAGTCCAGTAATTCAAAGATACCTACCAAGGAAAACAGGATGCCCTTAAATAAAAAAGAGGTGACAAATATAAAACTGACAAACTTTACACGATCTATAGAAACAGTCCAAACACCGCAAGAAAAAGAACGACAAAAAAAGATAAAAGAAAACGAGGCTTATATCGAGTATATAAAAAAGCATGACAAAGAGGCTTATGAAAGGTATATGAGTTATTCAACCTATTTAAACCATTGAGAAAAAGTTCTTGAGAGTATAAACTGCATCAGCTCGATTAGAAAATCGAGTCGTGCAATCTTAAGTAGAAGTAGTGAGTATGAGAACTATTGAAAATTGACTATTCGTCAATCCCATAAACATCACTTATTTCTTTATCATAATGAAACATGGCTGAGCCTTCTAATGTTTCAAACCCTAAAGCCTCATTCCAGCTAAACTCTTGACTAATCAACATAACATCTCCTTGAATCATTTATTTTTCACATAACTATTGTATGCCAAAGTGATTAAACTAGATACTATATAGTGATTAATATTTAATCAATTATTTTTAATGCATAAAAAATAGTTATCCCATCATTTGGGGTCAGACCCCTATTTATATAAATAAAAGTGGAGATTCACTCACAGGAGTGTATTTTAAGCTATTTAAACACTGAACATTTCCTTCATAATTAAAAACAATATCTTTTTAAAATCATAAAACAGCTTTAGAGTATATAGTTTCATAAAACAACACATTTAGGAATAAAAACATGAAAAGTAATATAGTAGATTATGGAGCTTTCAAGTCTCTTTCAACGGATGATTTTTTACAAAAGCTGGAAGAAGGGTATACGATCATCGATGTAAGACGTCAAGACGAGTGGGACATGACTGGTGTCATAGAAGGTAGTGTAAAAATCACCTTTTTTGATGAAACAGGTCAGTACGATGCACAAGCATTTCTAGATGCCTTTACTAAGGTGGTAACACACAAGGATCAACCTTTTATCTTAGTATGTGCCCATGCCAATAGAACCAAAAGCATTGGAGAGTTCTTGGGTCTTCAAATGGGATATAAACATGTCTTCGAGTTAGATGGGGGAATTAATGATGGTTGGATTGATTTGGGCTATGGGACGGTGCGTTAAGTACTAATAGCACTTTCTTCAATGAATCACCTGCCCTTTTTTTCTTACAGATCTTTGGGGCCTATATAGGACCCTTTAGCCACAGGACACTGGACGTCCGACATTGTTTGCTCCGAAATAACAACCTTTCTCATTCATACAACGTATTGCCACATCATAATTCAGCGTAGGTTCTGAACTGCTCGTAAAGTCAAAGGTCTCTACAAACCCTTTTATTGAATATCCATCTTGTAATGTAACGCTATCAATATCCGTTCCGTGTTCTACTAAAACCCATATCGGTGCACCTGATTGTGCCAAAACATCATATTTATCTACTTTCATTTTTTACCTTTTTTATCTATCCTATTAGTTTTTTATTGTCTCGCAAAAAGAAATCTAAGCTATTCATCTATTTTTCATATTGTATCAAAGTTAAACAGACACTCAATTGAATTTTAAATAGTAAATGTACTTCTATATTTCGCTTTATAGATTAAAATGAATAACAATATAGCTTACAGATAAAGTGAGCAGTCATCACTTGAGCCTTATATTAAAGTAACTCAATATTGATATTACAACTATTTTTACTTGTACGCTCTTCCTTCATCTTTCTATCTTTCACCAATTGGGTGTATTTCCAATATTCCTGAGAACGTAAATAAGTATTAAACTGATTATCTATAAATTCTCGATCTAATATAGGAAATTTTTTATTATTATGGGACCAGCTTTTCCAGTTATCTGCACTAATCTGATTAATTACATATGTACGACATTGTGATGCATCATGAAGTAAACCATATGCTTTTTCTTTATCTACAAGGATTACCTGTAACGCATAGGCATATTGTAAAGCGACTGCTCTAAGTTTTTTATAACTATCAAACTCTTTATATCGTTCAAATATATAATGTTCAATATCATCTCGTATACCATTGTGATTAACATCCACCCCAAGCAGAGTCAAATTATTATAGCCTCGACTTGGATTCAGTGGTAACTCATGACCATCAATGACAATCTGTTTTTGTATTTTTGTATGCTTATCATATGCTTCTCGTACCAAAGAAACAACATCAAATTCACAAGCTTCAATTTTTTGATCTCTAAATAAAGGAACACTATAAACTCCACCACTTAATGCTACATTATAGCGCCTATACAACCTTCTACGTTCTTTTGTATTCATATATTTATCCTGAAGATAAATAGTAAGAAATTTACCATATTTTTTTTCGAAATCTATACTTAGCAAGTCTTCAATATATCTCTCACAAGCGGAATCTTTAAAGTCTTGCGACTTTGAACTGTCTTTTGCATTTTTTTGTTTTTTTGCATAACCTATGGGATCTCGCATTATTCTTTCATAGTCTCTTGCCAGCTGAAGCATTAAAGCACGTTCAACAGGATTCTCTGACTTGTTATAGATTATTCTTTCAATATCATCTCTAATACCATTTTTATTAGAATCTATCCCTAGAATAGTCTGTCTACCTAACTTTCTAGGGCTTGGAGGAAGAAGATAGCTTTTTAAAATCATATCATTTGTAATAGGTATTGGCTTAGCAGCATATACTACAGAACTCAAACAAAAAAGAAAAAATGTCATAGAAAAAAAAGGTTTCATATTTATCACTTAATTTTTTAATTATTTATCATATCAAAAGAACATAAAACTAAAAGAGTGATGTAAATTCAAGGAGTCTAGCGAGGAAGCGTACATCCGTACGCGACGAGGGAAGCAACGCAGCAAGTGCGTCGCTTCTGACACTAAATGTCGACACCCCTGTCGCTAAAGCGTAAATGGGGTGATTTAAATTTTAGATTATACTGGTTTAACAGTTACGCCGTACTTCTCTTCAGCAGTCGTACGCGCTTCAAGATGGTAGTTCTCGATCTCGTTGAAGTTAAGGTATTTGTATACTTTATCTTCTTTACCGGCAAGTTTAGCAGGAACAACGTCCATGTACTCTTCAACCGTTGGGATACGTCCAAGCTTAGCACATAGTGCAGCAAGCTCAGCAGAACCAAGATAAACTTGAGTTCCTTTACCAAGACGGTTATCAAAGTTACGAGTAGACGTTGAGAATACTGTAGAACCTTGACGAGCTGATGCTTGGTTACCCATACATAAAGAACAACCCGGGATCTCAGTCTGTGCTTTGATGTCTTTGTAAACATCATAATAACCTTCGTTGATCAGTTGTTGCTCATCCATACGGGTCGGTGGAACTACCCAGAACTTCTCAACAGCTACTTCACCTTCTCCACGCATAACTTCACCCGCTGCACGGTAGTGACCGATGTTAGTCATACAAGAACCTAAGAATACTTCGTCAAGTTTAGTACCAGAAACTTCTGAAAGAAGTTTAACGTTATCCGGGTCATTTGGACAAGCAAGGATCGGCTCAGTGATCGTGTTAAGGTCGATTTCGATTACTGCTGCATATTCTGCATCAGCATCCGGTTGCATAAGTGTAGGGTTTGCTAACCAGTCTTTCATCTTACCGATACGACGCTCTAAAGTCGTCTTATCTTCGTAACCGTCTTTAACCATAGCTTCAAGAAGAGTTACATTTGATTTGATGTATTCAATTACTGGCTCGTTGTTTAATAAAACAGTACAAGCAGCCGCAGAACGCTCAGCAGATGCATCAGAAAGCTCAAATGCTTGCTCAGCTTTAAGATCAGGAAGACCTTCGATCTCTAAGATACGACCAGCAAAGATGTTTTTCTTGTTTGCTTTTGGAACTGTCAAAAGACCTTCTTGGATAGCAACATAAGGGATAGCATTTACAAGGTCACGTAAGGTGATACCCGGTTGCATCTCACCTTTGAAACGTACAAGTACAGACTCAGGCATCGTTAAAGGCATAGAACCCGTAACACCAGCAAATGCAACAGCACCAGAACCGGCAGGGAAAGAGATACCAAGAGGGAAACGCGTATGTGAATCCGCACCCGTACCAACAGTATCCGGAAGAACCATACGGTTTAACCAAGAGTGAATAACACCATCACCTGTACGTAGAGCAACACCTGAACGGTTAGAGATAAACGATGGAAGGTTTTTGTGCATTTCAACGTCAGATGGCTTCGGATAAGCTGCTGTGTGACAGAAAGTCTGAAGTACAAGGTCTGCATTGAAACCAAGTGCTGCAAGTTCTTTGATCTCATCACGCGTCATTGGACCTGTAGTATCTTGAGAACCAACCGTGTTCATCTCTGGCTCAACGTACATACCTGGACGAACACCAGTAAGACCTGAAGCCTTACCTACCATTTTCTGTGCAAGTGTATAACCCTTACCTGTATCAGCCGGCTGATCAGCAGTCAAGAATGCATCAGAAGCACCCATACCTAGAACCGCACGCGCTTTTGAAGTAAGACCACGACCAACGATCAATGGAACACGACCACCCGCTTGTACTTCATCCGTGATAGTATTTGGGTTTAGTTTAAATGTAGCGATACATTTACCGTTGATGTGTGCTTCACCTTTGTATGGGTAAAGCGTAAGCTCATCACCAGTCTCCATACCAGAAACATCCATCTCTAATGGAAGAGCACCAGAATCTTCACAAGTAGCAAAGAAGATAGGAGCAATAGTAGAACCGATAACAACACCACCGGTACGCTTGTTAGGTACACCTGGAATATCAACACCTAAGTGCCATTGAACAGAGTTAACACCTGACTTACGAGAAGAACCCGTACCAACAACATCACCAACGTATGCGATTGGGTTACCCTTAGTCTTAAGTTCAGCAAGAGTCTCAAGTGGGTTTTCCATACGGTTCATTAGAAGTGAGTTAGCGTGTAAAGGAATATCAGAACGTGTAAACGCTTCAGATGCTGGAGAAAGGTCATCTGTATTAGTCTCGCCTGGTACTTTGTATACAGTTACTTTGATCTCTTCAGCGATCGCCGGCTTAGCAGTAAACCACTCAGCGTTTGCCCATGAAGTAAGAACCTTAGTAGCCGCTGCATTTCCTTCTTTATGGAGTTTTTCAACATCGTTGAATGCATCGTATACGAGAAGAGTGTTGTTTAGTGCTTTAACAGCAGCATCAACAACAGCAGAATTTGAAGAAGCAAGAGCGTGAACTAAAGGAAGAACATTAAATCCACCTAACATCATACCAAGCATCTCAACTGCTCTTACAGCAGAAATGGCATCTACAGTAATATTTTCAGCTGCGATCTCGTTTAAGAAAGCTGCTTTTACTTGTGCTGCATCATCAACACCTGGTGCTACTCTGTTTGTAAGTAGATCTAGTAACTCATCCGTACATCCAGTTTTGATAAGTTCGATAAGTTCTGCTGTTTGAGTTGCAGAAAGTGCAAGTGCCGGAACACCTAGAGCTTCACGTTCAGCAACGTGTGCTTTGTAGTCTTCTAAAAAAGCCATAATAACTCCTGTTTTATAATTTGTGTGATTATAACGAAGATATTATTTTCAAACGATGAAGTGTTACGATAGTAAACAGTAGGTTTTGACTAGTGGGTAGTTTTGTAACAATTAAAAGAAGCGCCTTTTATTCTTATAATTGAAACTTATTTTCTTCTTTGTAAAATTTCAGAGGCAATATCTTGGGCTTCCCCTTTAAGGTTTTGAAAAACCCACTGAAGATAAGGTGTTGGAAGCTCTTCCCAAGCTTCTCCCTTATACTTTCCAAACATAATCGTCTCTTTGCGTTTTGTAGCAGGTACCTTCGCACCCTTTCTTGATTCCAGCTCAGCAATAGCGACCTGCTTATCCTCCGAATTTAAATTTTTACTCAACCATACTAGATAATCATCTTCCAGATCCGTCCATTTTTGACCCTTGAACTTTCCAAAGTTGATCGTTGCCGTCTGTGAGATCTTCTGTTTGCGTGGTTCTTCTTCACTGATAAAGACATCCATGCCTTTAAGGTTAAAAAGCTCTTGAAGGTGATGCAATTCAATACGCTTGGGAATGGTAAAAGACTCTTTTTCATAATCAATACGACCACTACGTGCCGTCGCAAAGTCCTCAATTTCGTGGAGTGTTTGTACAGAAAGTTCACGAATATTTTCTATCTTACAGGTGAACTGCTGTGAATATTGTATATAAGAGAGCTTTATCACTTTTGCTTGATCTGTATAAACTTGTTCGTTTTAGGATCGAGTACATAAAGTAAAGAAGGATGAACTTCATCCCCCTTAAGAATCTTATAGACCTTTCCTTTAAGTTCAAAGATCTTCTCTATCTCTGTCTCATCAAATATAATAGGTTTATCACAATCCGCATGCTTGTGCCTATGAGTATGCTCAACTGCCTTATTTGCTAAAAGTGAAAGGCTAAACAGCCCTAATATTATTAAACTTCTCATACTAGTGTCAAAATCTCCCTGTTTCCCTTGGCGTTTGGTGCGGATAAAACGCCGTTGTTTTCTAACTGTTCAATGATTCTGGCAGAACGGTTATACCCGATTTGAAGGCGTCTTTGAAGGTAAGAGATAGATGTCTTTTTATCGCTTAAGACGATGCCCCTGGCCTCGGTATAAAGCTCGTCCAGTTCTTCTTCAATACCGTCTTTTTGAGGAGCATCGGATGAAAGGCCGCCCTCTTCCAATAAAAATCGTTTATCATATTCCGCTTCTCTTTGAGATTTCAAAAATTCTACGATCTCTTCAATCTCCGTCTCCGAACTCCAAGGTGCATGAAGACGAACAACACCTGACATTCCCGGAGGGGTAAAGAGCATATCACCCCTTCCCAGAAGTGATTCTGCACCCATCTGATCCAAAATGATCTTAGAGTCGATCTTCTGTCCCACTTTGTAAGAGATACGAGAAGGAAGATTTGCCTTGATAAGCCCTGTAACAACATCAACGGATGGGCGTTGTGTTGCCACAATAAGATGAATACCCGAAGCTCTGGCCATCTGAGCTAAACGCGCAATAGAATACTCAACGTCTTTTCCTGAAGTCATCATAAGATCCGCAAGTTCATCTATGATAACTACAATATACGGAAGTGTCTCATCGCCTGTAGTTTTTGCCTTTTCATTATAGTTTTCAATATTTTTGGTACGCGTATCTGCCATGAGACTGTACCTGCGCTCCATCTCTGCCACTACGTTATTTAGCGCGACAACAGCCTGCTTGGCTTTGGTGATAACAGGTGTAAGAAGATGGGGAATATCATTATAAATAGAAAACTCAAGCATCTTTGGGTCGATCATCAAAAGCTTTAGGTTGTCCGGCGAGTTTTTGTATAAAAGGGAAAGTATCATTGAATTAATACCCACAGACTTTCCTGAACCCGTTGTCCCTGCGATAAGCAGATGGGGAAGTTTTTTAAGGTCGGTAATAAATGGCTTGCCTACGATATCTTTTCCAAGAACCATGGTTAAAGGAGAGGAGGACTCCTGAAACAGTTTGGACTCAAATATCTCTCGAAGATAAATCGTCTCAACGCTCTTATTGGGTATCTCAATTCCCACAACATCCTTGCCCGGTATTGGCGCCTGAATACGGATAGTCTGAGCACGAAGTGCCATTGCCAGGTCATCTTGAAGGTTTAAGATCTTAGAGACTTTAATGTTGGCCGCGGGCTTAAATTCAAAGGTAGAAACAACAGGACCCGCGTAAGTACGCACCACATCACCGTCAATTTTAAAATGCGCAAGTTTTTCGATAAGGTCTTGAATCTTTGCATCAAGCTCCTCTTCGTTAACAGCCGTATCATGATGCACGGGTTTTTGTAAAAAATCAACAGAAGGCAGCTTAAAATCTTTGGGTTTTTCAACCTTTCCCTTTTCGATCTGATCCAAAAGCTGTTTGTTCTCTTCCAGCTCTTCTACAATAACAGCATGCGTTTCTTCTTTTTTAGTTGAGCTAAGAGCAGCTTCCCTCTGCTCAGACGGTTCATCTTCAAGCACCACTTCTTCTTGTCCCTCTTTAGAAAGGTCCGGACGTGACTTCTTGGTCTCTCTTGCAAGAGAGATAATGTTTTTTTCTTTAGGTTCTGAAAGAGTCTGTGTCTCTTTAGTCGTCTTTTTGATCTTTGGCTCTTCTATTTGCTTGGATGGATATAAAGGAGGCGGTTCAGGAATAAACTCTTCTTCATCAATGTTTTCATAAGATGCTTGAGACATTTCCAGCTCCGTAGGCTCCTGCTCATGAACTTCAGACCTTGAAGAGACCTCCACGACTCTCTTTGGTGTCCTAGGCAGATAGCTGCCCAAATTGAGTCTTACAAAAACTTGTGAAACCTCATGAAAACTCTTATCCAAAAGGATCATAACCGCTAAAGAGATACTCATTAACCAGAATATCCACACGCCTGCTGTTCCAATATAAGGAGAAAGAAAGTCCACGAAGTTTCCGCCTATGCTTCCGCGAAGCACATCGGCACTAAGAAGCCCTTGAAAAATACACAGGGTAAAAAACAGAAGTATCGAAGAAAGGATCACCTCTACGCGACGAAGATCAAAACCGGGGTTTTTGAACCACAAGAACAGAGACACGATAAGAACAAAAGGATAGACGAAAGACAAGTAACCAAACAGAGCATGATTGGTCTGTGCGAACTCTGCGCCCAAAGAGCCTACTAGATCCGCACTAGAGACCACAGTTGAGAAAGAGAAGTATGAAAGTAAGCCTGCGCCTATAATAAAAAGTATATTACGTAAGATGGAAAAATCCTTATGAGTTTTAAGTACACAATTATAGCTAAACTTATGTAACAGCCTATAAATAAGGCCTTATGCTATAAATAATTTACCAATGACAACTGCGTGACTCTCGAAACAGTTGAAAGCATCGCCTGATAATTCAAAGTTAGCTGCTGCAGTTCTAAAGAGGCCTCTGCTATGTCTACATCAAGCGTTTCAGATCTTAAGGTCTTCGTCGTAATGATTAGAAGGTCTGTTCTGTCTTCCGTTGTTTGCAGTGTCTGCGATTGTACACCCGCTACGGAGTGTTGATTAAACAGATGTTCCGATAAATCATCCAAAGCCTGAATGCCATTTTGAACACCCCCGTTTCTAGCATCACTCAATGAACCGTCTGCACGGATTCGACCAAGTTCAACAGATGTGATAGCTTCATCTATCTGCTTGAAAAAATCTGTTTTAGCATCACTTATAATTAATGTGTTATTTGAATTAAATGTAGCCATAGAACCACTCACCACCCCCGGAAGGGTGAAATCATCCGTGCTTGCATCATATAAAGAGATGTCAGCTGCCGTTGGACTTGTAGAATCTTCAAATGTGATCTTTCCATCATAAGATAGGTTTACAGTTGAATTAATATTTGCGTTATTAATTGCAGTTCGGTAACTAAGAGCATTTCCATCTGTCGGAACTTGATTATTGATAGCCATATTGACAACATCCATTAGTTGGCGATAGGTCATCTCTTCACCAGTTGTATAGTTCCCGTCAATATCACCATTTGCAACGGTATATTGAAGTGCACCTGATCCAGCGGGGATTGCAGCAGTATGGACTTCTACATCACTGGTAAGTGGATTTGGAAAAACAATATCTAGATCATAAGGAGTCACTCCATCCCTTTGTGTTCCTTGCAAACGAAGGACGGAAGGTGTAATTGTTGTAGTATCAAAATCAAAAACATCGAGCAGTCTCGTTGAATCAGTAGCAAATTGATTACTTATATCATTCCCGTTAATATCGCTGACACCTGACTTAACAACTTGTGAAGTATTGGATTCCAACCTTGGGCCATCATGCATAAAAAAAGTTCTGTCGTAGGTAATCCCTTCTATGACCGTTCCCGTAACAGCTGTCAAGGAGGATTTTGTAAACTCTCTAATATACAATGTGTTTGTCGGCGCTACAGGAGGAGTAGCATTTACATCGCCAACAACTTGAAAAAAGTCACTTGTTCCAATATCCAAATTGTCAATCTCACCTACAGTAGCACCATATACTGCATCATTGACATCTGCAGCATCTATACCAACCGCGCCACTATGATCAACTGCACCAACCATATGAAAGTCCAATTTGCTTGAGCCTTTAAATTTATCTTCAATCTCGATCTGTCCATTTTTATTTAGAGTAACATTGACTGTACCGGCGCCAAATGCCTGCTCTATTCGTGATAAAAGAACATCAATTTTTTCACCAGACCCTATATCACTTATCATCTCTTTAAATACACTACCATCACTTTTTGTACCACGTATGTAAAAATGGCTTTGAGGGTCATTTGTTGTATCAACATCCGTATCACCCATCAAGTCTCTAATTGTATTTGACCCCGTGATATACTCTTTTGTAGCTAAATTACGTGCTCTTGCAGGGTCTGTTATCACATCCGGATAAAGTTCTGAAAGGCTCAGAATGGGAACATTAGTAGTTATTTTTCGCTGAGTGTCATTTTCAGGGCCCAGAAAAAGATCAGCCCCATTGATATTATATTTTTGTTCTACTCCTGATCCTAAAAAGCTCTTGATGTCGCCATCATTTCCTTGGTATATCCCGTTTTCATCTATTGCTTTTGTATTTAGTTCTGAGCCCGAGAAAAGATACTTTCCGTCTATAGACGTATTTGCCAATTGTACAAGGTTCTTCTCGAGTCCTCGTAGTTCCAGAGCAATCGCATTGAGACTTTCAGGGCTATGAGACTCGTTTCCTGCAGATACCAGCTTGACTTTCATAGCTTCGAGTATCTTTGTCATATCATTCATAGTCGTATCGGTATTGGTACTAAACTGCACTGCTTTTTGTGCATTTTGTTTTACTTGGGTAAGTGTTGTGATCTCATTATCAAGCCTCACTGTATCGACAAAGGTTGATGTGTCTTCATGGGCATATTGTATTTTTTGACCTGATGAGATCTGCTTGGTCACATCAAAAAGTTCTTTGGTGACCTTGTTTTGATCAAATTGTAAATTTCTATAATATCCACTCATTGTAGCTCGCATTTTGCACCTCCGTGTACTTATAGCAACTATTTTATCAAGAGGTTAAAAGCAAAATCAGTTCCACAAAAAACATATCCTCAATATTTCTATCTTTATCACCTTTTAAGCATTTACCATTTATACTTCCGCCTCTTCATGCCAGAGTGATGGAATGGTATACATAGGGGATTCAAAATCCCCCGCCGCGAGGCTTAGGGGTTCGAGTCCCCTCTCTGGTACCACCTTTATGATATAATTGCTTTTATAATTTTGAACATTAAAGCAGTCCTTTGTCCCTAAAACATCTAATTCTTTTTTTATCTTTGTCTTCTTGCATTTTTGCACTTGGCTTAAAAGACACCTATACGATTTCTCACTTGGACTTTAACGCATCACATATTGACCCTTCCATACAAAATGATTTTATTATTTACCGATTTGAAAAGAACCAGCATAAAAAATCTTTTACCTCCTCCAGATTATTACTAAGTCTTCAAGGTTCGGGTTTATTACTTGAGGACAACACCAAAGGGATAGTGCATGTCAATCGCAGTTCTTCTCTTGACCTTGGACCGTTAAAAGAAAAAATAAAAGCCTATTATCACGGTTTTTATCCGAAAATGAGGATAAAAGAGATCAGCTTTAAACAAAACAGCTTTGTCGAAAACTCGTTAGACGAATATGAGCTTGGCTTTAAAAAGAATGCTTATTTGTATAACCATTCAAGCCTGCGGCTCACCTCCAAAAAGAAGAAAAAACGCCATTTTCTCTCTTATGAGCTTAAAGCCTATATAAAAGTGTTTAAAGCAAGTCATAACATAAAACGAGGTAAAATCCTGACGCCTAATGACCTAAATCATCAAGAAGAACTGTTTAAACGCTTCACAAGTCTTCCTTTGCAAGGTCACCTTAAAGAAAAAATGAGATTGAAAAAACGTTTGCTCAAAGGGAAGACCCTTTATCTAAACGATATGCAAATCCTGCCTTCTGTACTTAAAGGCAAGCGTGTAAACGTTCGTTTTATAAGCGGCCAGGTACGTCTAGAGTTCCAAGCAATCTGCTTGGAAGATGGGCAGATCGGTGATGAAGTAAACATCAAACGAAAAGACGGAAAAAGACTCAAAGCAAAAGTCATCAATACAAATCTAGTGGAGATACAATAAAAAAGATTATCATAGCTATTAGCGGTGCCAGCGGCGCGCATATCGGATTTAATGTTTTAAACGCTTTACCAAAAGATTCCATAAAGCACCTTGTGGTCTCAGATCACGCCAAAGTCGTTCTTAAAGAAGAGACAGGTATCAAGAAGTACAAGAACAGTGACATTGGGGCTTCCATTGCCTCAGGTTCTTATGGTGCTGACATCATGATGATAACACCTTGCAGTATGAATACCCTTGCAAAGATCGCCTGTGGTATAGCGGATGATCTTATCACAAGAGCCGCTTCAGTAATGATCAAAGAAAACAAAAAGCTTTTGCTTGCACCCAGAGAGATGCCTTTTTCAGCCATAGCACTGGAGAACATGCTTAAACTTTCCAGACTTGGTGTAATCATAGCTCCCCCTGTAGCGGCGTATTATGCTGAGACAAAGACAATAGATGAGATGGAAGACTTTTTTATCGGAAAGTGGTTTGATCTTGTAGAGATAGAACATAATTTATACAAAAGATGGAGTAGCGATGACTAAGATTGCTTTATACCCAGGGACCTTTGACCCCATAACCAATGGTCATTATGACATTATTGCACGTGCATTAAATCTTTTTGACGAAGTAATTGTTGCTGTGGCAGACTCGCATGACAAAAAACCTCTGTTTTCTTTAGAACAACGTGTTATAATGGCTGAAGCTGCCACCTCGCATCTTAAAAATGTCACTGTAATGCCTTTTGATACACTCACTGTCGACTTTGCTGCAAAACAAAACGCTACTATCTTGATACGTGGTCTTAGAGCGATCAGTGATTTTGAATACGAACTTCAACTGGGCTATCTCAATAACTCACTAAACGACAATATAGAGACGGTCTACCTTATGCCTAATTTAAAACATGCGTTTATCAGTTCATCCATTGTGCGAAACTTGTTAAAGTTCAATGGTAAGACCTCGCATCTTTTACCAACTAAGGTAGAAGCCATGATACAAGAGATGAACTCATGTACGTTGTAGTTGAAGGGATAGACACTTGCGGTAAAAGTACACAGATACAACTACTCGCACAAGCCTTCCCTCAAGCAATCATCACCAAAGAGCCCGGTGCGACTGAACTTGGTTCAAAAATCCGTGAGCTTGTTTTATACAGCGATGACTTATGCCCTGTTACCGAGCTTCTTCTATTTTTAGCAGACAGGTCTAATCATGTGTCTGCCATTATCAAACCCAATCATGGACGTTTAATCATCTCGGATCGTTCTTTGATCTCAGGCATGGCTTATGCTCTGGCTTCAAAGAAATTTGACTTTCAATGGTTAGAAACACTGAACCGCTTTGCAATGCAAGATATTATGCCCGATGCGATTATTCTTTTTCAGATCGAAGAAGAGACCCTACGTGAACGTCTTGGTGCAAAAAGTAACGACATCATCGAACAACGTGGTATTGAATACATGTTAGACGTTCAAAACCAATTGGCCTTTGTTGCAAAAAAACTGGGCATAAAAACACTTTTGATTGATGCTCAAAACAGTATTGAAAATATACAAAAACAAATCAACACTTTTATAAAGGAACAACTATGATCCGTTCACTTCGCGGAATGAATGACACCCTGGATCCAGAGGATTCACAGCGCTTTAGTTTTTTTATCCAAACAGCAACGCGTATTGCAACAAATTATGGGTTTCGTTTTATTGAAACGCCTCAACTTGAAGAAACGGCCTTGTTTAAACGTTCCGTTGGAGAAAGTTCTGATATCGTTGGAAAAGAGATGTATCAGTTTACCGACAAGGGTGATAATGATGTATGTCTTCGGCCTGAGGGGACGGCAGGTGTAGTTCGTGCCTTTGTTCAACATAAATATGACAGAGTTGAAACCGTTCAAAGACTGTTTTATCATGGCACGATGTTTAGATATGAAAGACCGCAAAAAGGTCGTCTTAGACAATTTCACCAATTTGGATGCGAGAGCTTTGGCGAGGCATCTGTTTTAGAAGATGCTTCTTTGATTTTTATGGTAAGAGATATCTTTAACGCACTTGGTATCAACTTTACTTTAAAGCTTAACTCCTTGGGTGACACCAACTGCATGCCGCAATACAGAGATACCTTAATAAAATTTCTAGACTCTAATGAAGAAAATATTTGTGAAGATTGTACACGTAGAAAAGGGACAAACCCTATTCGCGTTCTAGATTGTAAAAATTCGCATTGTCAAGAGATCTATGCTGATGCGCCAAAACTTATGCAAAATCTTTGTGAGGGATGTGACACAGACTTTAAAGCCTTAACAGACCTTCTGGATCTGCATGGCATGGATTATGAGATAGACCCGCACTTAGTACGTGGTTTAGATTATTACTCGAAGACTGCCTTTGAGTTTATTTCTACAGAGATTGGTGCCCAGTCTGCGATTGCCGGAGGCGGACGATATGACAGGCTTGTTGAGTTTTTAGAAGGCCGGCCTACCCCTGCCATTGGTTTTGCTATTGGTATAGAAAGACTGATGGAACTTATTAAGATGCCGCAAACAGAGCGTGAAGGCTATTATTTTGGTGCTATGGACGAAAATGCTATAAGTGAAGTTTATAATATAGGCATGCAAAAAAGGCTGACTTCAAAGGTTACTATTGGCTACAAGGCACGTAATTTAAAGGCACATTTAAAGGCGGCGGACAAGGCCCATGCGCAATACTGTGTTATACTCGGCGAGAATGAGTTGAACAATGGAACACTTTGGGTAAAAGACCTTCTAAACAAAACGGAATTACAGGTACCTCAAGCAGATTTCTAAGTTTTACCATACACAAGGAATATCAATGCTCGATCAGGTCAATCACTATTTCATTATATTTTTAGAATACGGGTTTTATTTAGGTCTCTTTTTCCTTGCAAACCTTTTTGTATATGACCGTTTTATACAGCGTCGTCATCAACTTCTTATCAATTACCCTGTTATAGGAAGAATGCGGTATGTCTTTGAGATGTTGCGCGACCCCATGCGCCAATATTTTGGTGAAGAGACCTTTTATGAATCCAGGGATAAGATCGACTGGGTCTATAAGGCCGCGAAGGATGTACCAAACTTTCTTTCCTATTCCGTCTCACAGCCCTTTCATGGCTCACGTATTATGGTTAAGCACTCAAATACCGTACTCAATGAAGGTGAACTCTCAGATGACTTTTCAATAACGTTTGGAAAAAACAGGCCCAATCCTTTCAAGGCGCAATCCGTAATCTTTCGTTCAGCCATGAGTGATGGAGCACTGAGCCCAGAAGGGACGAGAGCCTTTGTTATGGGTGCGACCAAGGCAGGTTTTCCTCTTAATACAGGAGAAGGTGGTTTAACCTCTAATTATTTTGTTACACATCAGCCTGATCTTAAAAACGCTTCTTATCTGGAGATCGTAAAGAGCACCCTCTTTGCCGAACTTGTCTTTAATCTGGTAAGCACCCTGTTCAACCGCGCCATGGCTACAAAAGCTTATAGAAAAGTCCTTTTAAACAAAAAAACTGATAACACTTATATTTATGATCCTAAAAGTCATGCACTTTTTCGCCCAAACTGGAATTCTCCTTTAGAAAGCTTTCCCAAAGATATTCCAGAAGATATGCCCGATATGGTTTTACAAATTGGTTCGGGTCTGTATGGTGTGCGTGACGCAGATGGGAAGTTCGATCCAGATCGTTATGCCAAAGCTATGTCGTTTTGCAGGATGACAGAGATCAAGATTGCCCAAGGCGCCAAGCAGACGGGCGGTAAGATTATGGCCTCCAAGGTTTCTGCCGATATTGCATACTACCGCGGCGTAGAAGAGGGAAAAGACCTTATTTCGCCCAACAGGTTTCCTTATGCCAATACGCCTGAAGAACTATATGACTTTATTGGAAAATGTCAAGATATTTCAGGCAAGCCTGTTGGGATGAAGATCGTTGTCTCTGATGCCAAACAGATCGAAGAGATGGCAATACATTTGGCACGGCGTAAAAAAGAGGGTAAAGCTCTTCCTGACTATATGGCAGTAGATAGTGGTGAAGGCGGTTCCGCTACTGCTCCGCTTGAACTTATGGAAGTCATAGGACTAACAACCAATAATGCCTTGTATCTTGTCGATACAATTTTGCGAAAACACGGGCTCAGAGATGAAATTCTTCTCATTTCTTCTGGTAAAATACTGGCTCCCGATGATGCTGTGATCTCTTTATCTCTTGGTGCTGACGCAGTTGCTATTGCAAGGGGATTTATGATGAGTGGGGGATGTATTCGGGCCAGAGTATGTAACGGTGCAGGCGGACATATATGTCCGGTGGGTCTTGCAACGCAAGATTCTAGACGCAGGGCTTCATATCTTGTTGTAAGAAAATCAAATGAGATCGCAAATTATCATAATAACCTTATCAAAGGTATACGCAATCTGTTAAGCGTTATGGGCCTGACAAAAGTAGACATGCTGAGTAAAGACAACTTATCTTATAAGAATACCAATGGTGAAATCTTTTTCGATATAGATAGATATTTCCACCATAAACTACATATATAAAGAAACAGAAAAATGAACAACTACGGAATAGATATCTGGGGAGATGACAACTTTATCATTGAAGATGCGGAGGTAAAACTCAATCATCTAAGTAAGCCGTCTTTACTTCAAATAACAAATGAAATAAGATCAGCAGGGCTTCGTGGACCGATTATTCTGCGTTTTCCACACCTTATACAAAGACAGATCACAACGCTTTACAACACCTTCCAAAGATCCATCCAAGAAGTCAACTATGAAGGAAGCTTTAAAGCCGTATTTCCGCTTAAGGTCAACCAGTTTCCACAAGTGGTTAATGCCATCACTGCACACGGAAAAACATTCCAATACGGTCTTGAAGCAGGTAGCAAGGCCGAACTTGTTTTAGCGATGTCGCAAACACCTAAAAAATCACCTATCACTGTCAACGGGTTCAAAGACACTGAGCTGATAAGCTTGGGCTTTATGGCAGCTCAGATGGGACATGATATTACCTTGACAATAGAAGGCATCGCAGAATTAGAATCCATCATCGAAGTCTCAAAAAATTGTAATCTGAAAGTCCCCTCTATCGGTATTCGTTTGCGTTTGCACAGTTCAGGATCCGGTGTATGGGCAAAAAGTGGTGGAAGTGACTCAAAATTTGGGTTATCTGCAACTGAGCTTCTAGAAGCAATTAGCTTATTAAGAGAAAATGGACTTTTGGATTATTTTCATATGGTTCATTTTCACATTGGCTCACAGATGGAAGACATCACTCCGCTTAAACGGGCTTTACGAGAAGCGGGGAACATCTATGCTGAGCTAAAGAAGATGGGAGCGCAAAAGCTCCATGCTATTAATATTGGCGGTGGTTTAGCCGTTGAATATGCCCAACATCCTGGGGACAGACTGCGTACCTATACGATAGAAGAGTTCTCTAACGATGTTGTCTTCTTACTGGGTGAGATCATGAATAAAAAAGGTGTTGAACACCCTAATATATTTACTGAATCCGGCCGCTTTGTTGTTGCCTCACATTCTGTACTTATTACACCTGTCTTAGAGCTTTTTTCTCAAGACCATCAAGAAAAATCACTTCGTCTAAAGGACGAAAACCCTCCACTAATTGAAGAGCTCGTCCAGTTAAACAATCTTGTCAATTCAGATAACTCTATTGAGTACTTGCATGATGCACTTGATCACATGGAATCACTCTTTACGCTTTTTGACCTTGGTTATATTGATCTTCAAGACCGCTCAAATGCCGAGGTGCTTGTTCATGTTATTATCAAAAAAGCACTTCGTCTTTGCAGTGACCATCCGCGTATTGAGCTTCAAAAACTACAAGTCCGCCTGCAAGAACATTATTTGATCAACGCTTCTATCTTTCAGAGTCTTCCTGATTATTGGGGACTGGGACAGCGTTTTCCTATTATGCCTCTGCATAAACTCAATGAACCGGCACTTCGTTCAGCAAATTTGTGGGACATCACCTGCGATAGCGATGGTGAAATCGGTTTTTCAAGTTCTTCACCTTTATATTTGCATGATGTAGACTTAGACACAGAAGAATACTTTCTTGGTTTTTTTAATATCGGTGCCTACCAAGAGACTCTGGGTATGCACCACAACCTGTTTGCACGTCCAACAGAGTGTAGTGTGATTATTTCTGAAGATGACTACCGAATTGAAAACATAGATGAGTCAAATACCGTACTTAAGGTAATCTCAAACCTTGGATATGATGAAACGCAAATTTTAATCAAGCTAAAAAATTCTTTGGCGCGCAGTACTTTTATCACAGAAGAAGAAAAATCTGATACACTTCAAAAGCTAGAACTCTATTTATATCAAAATAGTTATCTAAGAACTACAAATTAGGAATTTTTTTGGGATTATTTTCGCAAATCAGAGATGACTTTAGAAATGTTTACAATAATGACCCGGCAATACATTCACGTATTGAGCTGTTTTTCAATTATCCGGGAGTATGGGCCATTGCAAACCATCGTATTTCAAACCGTCTTTATAAGGCAAACTGGAAACGTCTGGCTCGTATTATTATGGGTATCAATCAGATCATTACCAATATAGACATTCACCCTGCTGCGACTATAGGCAATAGGGTGTTTATTGATCATGGAACGGGTGTGGTAATCGGTGAGACAACTATCATTGAAGATGACGTACTTATCTATCAAGGGGTTACACTCGGTGGGGTAAATCTTTCTACAGGTAAGCGCCACCCTACTATTAAACAAGGTGCTGTTATTGGTGCGGGCGCCAAGGTCCTTGGAAATATCACTATTGGTGAAAACTCCAAGGTTGGTGCTAACTCTGTTGTTGTAAAAGAGGTACCTGACCGTTCTACTGCCATTGGTATACCTGCGCGTGTCGTAGACAAGGGGCGTTGTAAAGATCCTTTTTCACACAATAAACTTCCCGATATCAATAAAGAGATGTTTGAATATCTTCTTAAGCGTGTAGCTGTTTTAGAACATGTCATCGTGCAAGAGAATAAAGAGATACTTGATCAGGACCTTGAACTAGAACATATATATGACACCTTCATAAAATCTATGAAATCATAGGCATTCATCTTAAATCTCATAAAAAAATGTAAAAAATTTGCTATAATTCCACACGAAAAAAGAAAGCTCGACAAACGACTTTCTTTACAAAATTCACCACTTTTTTAAAGGCTTAATATGCAATCTGACAGAATCAATATCCTTTCGGAATCGATCACTATCGCTGTTACAACATTGGCACAAGAACTTCGTGCAGCGGGCAAAGATATTCTTAGTTTTTCTGCGGGTGAACCTGACTTTGATACGCCTCAAGTCATCAAGGACGCTGCAATTGATGCCATCAACAAAGGTTTTACAAAGTACACCGCTGTTGATGGTATTGTCGAGCTAAAAACGGCTATTGCCAATAAGCTTAAACGAGATAACGACTTAGAGTATGCTAACAACCAGATCATCGTAAGTAATGGCGCTAAACACTCCTTGTTCAACCTTATTCAAGCTACAATACAAGAAGGTGATGAAGT
>Ga0316207_10001418_pt1 | contig 29647 bp, 23 predicted proteins | sample 6weekpyrite_MG_FD_204943 | JGI IMG/M metagenome (GOLD analysis project Ga0316207, IMG submission 204943) | Microbial mat bacterial communities from mineral coupon in-situ incubated in ocean water Damariscotta River, Maine, United States -... | ecosystem: Environmental > Aquatic > Marine >...
TATCACTATCGGTGTTGAGGGTGATGAGATAGTCCACTCCTGATATAAATATCAGGGCAAAGTGAATCCCTTGGTCCCAGGTTCGAGTCCTGGTGGGCCCACCAACTATTTTCTGTACACACGTCCTTGTGCACGGAAGCATAAATTGTCCGGATCGGACAGACTATGGTTAACTGGAACCATAGTCTGTCCTCTTTGTACCATTTTGGCTCGCGCCAAGCAGAACTATAGACCAATAATTGCTTGATTCTAACTCTCCCGTGACAATCTGGTAAGACCAGCTGTATTCAAGCCTCTTTGCCATGCTCGGTTAGTCCAATAATGGCCTGACAGAGTCATTGTTCCCGAGTCATTAAATATGATAGCCAATTTAGCGGCACCATCATATAGCGTATCATCAGTTGACTCAGGATTAGGTACCACACCTTGAAACAAATATGAGATAGAAAATTGCCCTGTCTGTGGATGCTTTGTTATCTCACTATGCAAAACCGTACTTCCTGAATATCCATCTTCAGAACTCACGCTAATTGAAAAACCAAACATATCGGCTTTTACTGACATCGCAATTGATTTTGATTCCATTTCTAATTCTGGGTCATCAGATTTCCAGCTTACAGTCCCTACCCACTTCCCATTTAAATCTGGGCAGACAACTCGATTAAGAATATGATTTAGTCTTGGAACCATCCAAAATATTCTCCATAACCATTTACCAGTAATGTATATCAATAAGATAAAAACAAAGGTAACTGGCGTAATAAACTTAAAGGCTTCTGTTAAATTTTCAATATTCAAAACTGCCGGCTTATCTAATATTTTTTCATAGCCTAAAGTCAATGCTGACAGTAAAATGACTGAATACACGAGAAATAATAATTTGATAATTCCAAACTTCGGCAAGACTTTCCACATATGCTCATCGCCTTTTAAAGTGAGTTTTTCTTGGTGGGTTCCTATGCGGCCTTGATAAACCGCGAATCACAACTTCAACCGTATTTATTCCTAGCACACTCCCTTGATGCAAAATCAAACATTCCATATAGTGACGCCCCTGATATTCACAATGTTCTTTATTTATATCACCGATATCCTTCCAGCATACATGCCCTAAATCATTAATATCTTCTGCTTGCTGATCCTGGTTGCGAACAACCCACTGAACCCTGGAGCCAGGGGGGTAATCTGCCACATTATCAATTCTAAACTCCAGACGTTCGCCTCGATAAGCAATAATTTCAGTTATCACCCTGTTATTTTGCATATATCCTGCTTTATCACGGTGTACAACCCGTATCTGCGGTGGTCGGGTAATTGTAGGTAAGTTTGTATTATCTATTGTTGGTATCCCATTCTCTCGGTATGGCGGAAACATGTGCTCGAAAATAGCTGCCCAGATTAAATACTGCTCATAAAAATTATTCGACTGGAGAACCGTCTGACATGCCTTGGCCAATGTTCCTAGTTGTTCTCTCGCAGTTATTAAATGCTGATCTGTCAGCCCCAGCAAATCATCACCATTTACAGGGCTGGAAACTTTGTTATTCGAGGCAAGATATGTGGAAATTGAAATAGCAGTGTATGCCAGTGTGAAATCATCACCTTCTTTATCCTGGAAACACTGGACAACTAGCACGGTCAGGGCAACAGATGGTATGCGACCCTCTGTTTCTGCGCTCCACTTCACTGCCACCCAGATTTTTAAGTAACGAATGATTCGTCGAAGTTTCGCTCGGTCTAAATGTTTAGTTGCCTCGTCAAACCAATCTTGTAGTGCTTTGGGATCACTATCTGTCCAGCCATTATTTTGGGTAGCAAGTTGGCACGCGCCACTGTCGGTATCGAAGTAATAGAGAGGAAGATCGATGTGGAAAGTTGGCGGGTATGAAAGCCGTTCACAGCTTTCTTTCGATGACTGCAATTCTGTATCGGCTTGAGTATCTACATATTGCTCCAGAATCTGATGGAGCTGTGATTTTACTTCGTGGGCGTGAATGCCTATTCTGGGAGCATGGCATAACAAGTACAACCCAACATCAATATCAAATTCCTCAAATTTTGATGAAGGACGAACCAGGGTGTGATTTTTGTAAGAGCCCTGCAGCCAGTGCCGGACTTCTACCCCGAGAGCTTTTCCAAGTTCAGGCTTGAGATATGCCAGCAACCTGTCTTTACAACCCCGCGCCCGATCAAGCTGCCTTTCTGATAGCATTATTCGTTCGGTTAACGTCCGCGTTTCCTTATCGGGATCGTAAAAAACCTTTTCGCAGCAGCCCATTTATTGCACCTTTTTGCATGACGAAATAGAATTGTGCTAGATCTTCCGCTAAAACACAAGCATAATGCACCTTTCACCAAGACGTTATATAAATAAATGACCTTACGAATAGAACAAATTGCCACAATTAAGCCGGGCTACCCATTTAGAGGCAGCATAAAAGCCCAGAAACCGGGGGATATTGCGGTCATTCAGATGCGGGATGCCACGCCAGAATATGGCCTGAATACGGATGATATGGCACATATCAAACTACCGGGCAGAAAGGATCCTGCCTGGCTACAGGCCAGCGATATTCTTTTTGTCGCTCGCGGTAATAAGAATTTTGCTGTTTATATTGATCAGTTGACGGAAAAGACCGTCTGCACACCCCATTTCTTCCAGATCCGTATCAAGTCATCTGTACCCTTGTTGCCAGATTTCCTCGTATGGCAAATCAACCAGACCCCAGCCCAGAGCTATTTTTCCCGTCTGGCGCAAGGCAGCGTTCTGCGAAACATCAAAAAAGTAGAATTAGCAGAATTGCCTATAGTTATCCCCCCGCTAAAAACGCAGCAAACCATCATTGCCCTGGATCAGGCAATGAAACAGGAATTACAACTATTAGATACATTGGTAGATAATCGCCGCCGAATGATGGACGCAATCGCGCAGCAAACATTGAACACTCAGCAAAATTTTGATGGAGCTCAAACGCTATGACCGAACAAACAAACCAGATCAATCAGGATGCCATCAACAAGGCCGTATGGGGTGCCTGTGACAGCTTCCGGGGTGTGGTGGATCCCAGTATCTACAAGGACTACGTCCTCACCATGCTGTTTCTCAAGTATATCAGCGATGTCTGGCAGGACCACTACGACACTTACCAGGCCGAGCATGGGGATGAGCCAGAGCTAATCGAGGAGTTGATGAAGGCCGAGCGTTTCGTGTTGCCGAAGGTGGCGAGTATCTACAGCCTCTACGAGCACCGCCATGAGCCGGGCAACGGCGAACGTATCGACCAGGCCCTGCATGCCATCGAGGAGGCCAACATCGCCAAGTTGCGGGATGTCTTCCAGGACATCAGCTTTAATTCTAACAAGCTGGGTGACGACAAGCAGAAGAACGAAATCCTGCGCCATGTGCTGGAAGACTTCAACAAGTCCGAGCTGAATTTGCGCCCCTCGCGCATTGGCAGCCTGGATGTGATTGGTAACGCTTACGAATTCCTGATCAAAAACTTTGCCGCCACCTCTGGCAAGAAAGCCGGTGAGTTCTACACCCCACCCGAAGTGTCTGATCTTATCGCCGAGCTGCTGGAGCCACAGGAAGGCGATGAGATCTGCGATCCCGCTTGCGGCTCCGGCTCCCTGTTGATGAAATGTGGGCGCAAGATCCGTGAACGTTTCAATAGCTCGAAAAAATACGCCCTCTACGGTCAGGAGGCCATTGGCTCCACCTGGGCGCTGGCCAAGATGAATATGTTCCTGCACGGCGAGGACAACCACCGCATCGAATGGGGCGACACCCTGCGCAATCCCAAGTTGCTCAATAGCGATGAATCCCTGATGCACTTCGATATTGTTACCGCCAATCCGCCTTTCTCGCTGGAGAAATGGGGCCACGATGAAGCGGAGAACGACAAGTGGAGCCGTTACCGCCGTGGCATCCCGCCCAGAACCAAGGGCGACTATGCCTTCATTCTGCACATGATCGAAACGCTCAAGCCCGGCACCGGCCGCATGGGTGTAGTGGTGCCTCATGGTGTACTGTTTCGTGGTGCAGCAGAGGGCAAGATCCGTCGTAAGTTGATCGAAGAAAACCTGCTCGATATTGTTATTGGCCTGCCAGAAAAACTCTTCTATGGCACCGGCATTCCCGCCGCCATTCTCATATTCAAAAAGCACAAGGCCGATAACAAGGTATTGTTCATCGACGCCAGCCGTGAGTATGCCGATGGCAAGAACCAGAACGTTCTGCGGCCAGAGAATATCCAGAAGATCATTGATACCAGTCGCAAGCGGGAAACGGTGGATAAATATGCTTATCTTGCCAGCCTGGAGGAGATTGCAGAGAACGACTTCAATCTCAACATTCCCCGCTATGTGGATACTTTCGAGGAAGAGGAAGAAATCGACCTTATGACTGTGCGGGTCGAGCGGGAGAAACTGAAAGAAGAGTTTGAAAAACTGGAAGAAGAGATGGACGGGTATCTGAAGGAGTTAGGTTATGGTGCCTGATGGTTGGCATATGGAAATGCTAAAAAATATCGTAGATGGTGGCATAAAAAATGGCTATTCGCCGAATGCGTCTGAAAAGGTTACGGGGCATTGGGTTTTAGGTCTAGGTGCCCTAGGGGATAGTGGATTGATTACTACCGAGATCAAGCCAGTTGAGGCCACACAAAAAATTCTTAATTGTTGCTTAAATCCTGGTGACTTTTTAGTTAGCCGATCCAATACACCGGACAAAGTTGGTCGTTCTGTATTATTCAAAGGCGAAATAGATAATTGCTCATATCCCGATCTAATGATGCGATTTCGAGTAAATGAGAGAATTGTTGATGCTGGATTTATAGAAGCGAAGTTAAAGTCTTATTTAGTTCGCGGTTATTTTAAACGTTGTGCAGCTGGCAGCAGCAGTACAATGGTAAAAATCAACAAATCGATTGTTGAAAATACACCCTTACTTTTGCCGCCCCTTTTTGAACAAAAGAAAATCGCACGTATCCTCTCCACCTGGGACAAGGCCATCGAAACCATCGAAAAGCTGATAGGAAACAGCAAGGCGCAAAAGAAGTCGCTGATGCAGCAGTTGTTGACGGGTAAGCGGCGACTGCCAAGGTTTAGTAACAAGTGGAAACTGGTTCGGCTAAAACAATTACTAATCGAAGAGAGGACAAGAAACAAAGATGGCGCTGTTGTGCGCATTTTAAGTGTCACCAACCATAGCGGTTTCGTCTTGCCTGAAGATCAATTTTCAAAGAGGGTCGCAAGTGACAATGTATCTAATTATAAGGTAATAAGGCGTGGTCAATTTGGATACAATCCATCTCGCATCAACGTAGGATCGTTCGCAAGGCTTGATAGCTATGCCATCGGGATATTGAGTCCAATGTATGTAATATTTAGCATTGACGAGAGCAAGCTTAATAGTGACTATTTCTTGGCCTGGATGTCTTCTAATGAGGCAAGGCAACGAATACTGGGTAGCGTACAGGGTTCTGTTCGCGATTCTGTCAATTTTAATGCACTCGGAAGTTTTCCTTTTAAACTTCCACCTATAGATGAACAGCTAAAAATTGCAAAGGTGCTAACCGTTACTGACAGAGAAATGAAAAACCTGCAACAAAAACTAGACTGCCTGAAACAGGAGAAAAAATCCCTCATGCAACAACTCCTCACTGGCAAGCGGCGAGTTCTGGTAGATAGCCACTAAAGGAAATAATGACATGGGAATTAATGCTAACAAAAGCGATTACACATTTAACGTATTGCATGAAGAGGTATCTAGCAGTGATTTATTTCCAGACAAAACCCATGAACATGTAACTGACACTCTCTTTAAGCTTATTGATACATCAGATAAAGGAATTACGGTTGGCATCGAAGGGAGCTGGGGGTCAGGAAAGTCTACTGTTGTAGAGTTACTAAAAGGAAAAATATCCAGCGAACATAATGATAAATCCCTTTTTTTCCTATTTGACGCCTGGGCTCATGAAGGTGACCCTCTTCGTCGTATATTTCTGGATAGTTTAATAACAGTAATTGACCCAAAGAGTGATGATTTTTTTCTGAATAAATTACTAACAAAAATCAGTTGCAGAACAAAAACAGTTGAAGTGACGACTGAGAAAAAAGCGTCAAAACTTGGGAAATTAATCTTCCTGTCTGCGCTTATGGTGCCAATTGGGGCGGCCTTGTTATCAGCTGTAGATTATAAAACTCTGACATGGCCCTGGTCCCCGGTCGCTAATTCCATATATGGTATCTTCCTTTGTGGGCTTTTATTATCCTTTGCTCCACTTGTTACTATATTCCTCTGGAGTTTGTTTGGAGAAAAAGACAAACAAAACAGAACTAAGTGGGACTTTATGGCCTCTGATTCCACTGAAAATTACGTCCAGGATATTACCGAAGACGGTGAGCGTACATCTATCGAATTTGAGAAATACTTCGCGGCTATTATTAAGTACGCTCTAGATAAGAATGAAGGAAAACGATATGAAAGAATTATAATCGTAATAGATAACTTGGACCGTGTTAGCACTGAACATGCGATCGCTATCTGGTCAACACTACAAACTTTCTTTCAGCATAGAAGCAACCAAAACAATAACAATTCTGAGTGGATGAGGTGTCTATGGTTTTTGGTTCCATATGATCGTGAGGGGTTATCACGTATTTGGGGTTATGATCATGAAGATACCAAAAACCTCAAGATCTCTGACCTTTCAAAATCATTTTTAAGTAAAAATTTCCAGGTCGTAGTCGAAGTTCCCACACCGGTTATGTCTGCCTGGTACGACTATTGTGTTCGATGCGTAAACAAATCACTTTTGCAATGGCCTGACGCAGATAGGACTAGCGTAATTAGGGCTTATCAACGATATGGTAGCAGGTTAGATGTAAGCCCCACTCCAAGACAAATTCATAATTTTATCAATCAGGTCGGCGTAATTGGTATGCGATGGGGGGGCATCATGGCAGCAGAATCAATCGCCCTATATGCGATTCTTCGTCAGAACTGTACCGAAACAGAACTGAGGCAAAAACTCCTTAACCACGGACTACCTAATAATTTTGAAGTAAGTGGAAATGCTGAAGAAATAAAAATGGAATTGGCTGGAATATTATTTGGTGTGCCAAAAAATAAAGGCATCCAATTATTAATCGGGCCAGTGATTCGTGATGCTATGATTAATGGTGATGGAAAAATAATTAGCAAATTGATTGAGGAGCATGGTGAAGCCTTCTGGATCGTATGGAATGCGATAAAAAGTGATGTGTCCATTACTGAATCTCATGTCGAGGAGTACCGTATAGCCGCAACACAAGCTATGCATAACGGCATGCTTAAAGAAAAAAGCAGAATCTACCCCGAAATTAAAGCGCTTGAAAAAGCCTGGTGCTCTACTACCGATAAGTGGGATATGAAACAAAATGACTATGCAAATTCTATCCCGCTAATGGCAGAGCTGGTTGAAAATAAATCAAAATTTGTTTCCTGGTGTAATAAAGTTGTTTCGGAAAAGCTTAAGAAACTTATTTCTCTAGCTTCTGACAAAGCAATAGCGGTTGATGATCTGGTGCAGATTGAAGCATTGATATTATTTCTATCTAACAATGAAAAACCTTTGAAGCATGTTCCTTACAGTGAACTAACTCTGAGTGAATGGACTTACTGGCTAGAAGTATTAAAGGAAGCTGAGGTTTCACTGCCATGCGTGCTTCCCATGAATGGTGTAATAAGTGAGTTGGCTAGCACCTTGCTACAGAAGCCAACTATTCTTACAAAGGAAAATATATCTATACTAATAGATACCTTAGAGATACACCCGTCTTCAAATGAATGGGAAGACGTCTCAGTTAAAATGGTGATATGGGGAAACACTCCTAATAGAGAGATAGGAGTCAACCAAGCTTACGATTTAATGTTAGCAGTACTTTCCTTATGCGAGGACAATGCTTCCTCTCAAATTATAAACTGCATTAATGAGTCTGGATTTTGGCAACGTGGTCGCCAGGAGACTCTTGACTCTGTAAAGACTCTTCCCATCCTTTCTGCATGTGCACTTGGTGCTGAGATACAGGAAAATAACCATATTAGTGAGGAAGTTAAACAATACTGGAGAGTTGAATCTATTGACGATGTCGAAGATGAAGAAGTTCTTGATTTGTTAGGTAAGTTTGACCAGATGTCTGTAATTTGGGAACTGGCTCGTGATGATTCAAACAAACTTGCCATAGCCATTATTAAATCTAATCAAAAAAATAGTGAATTGTACGCGAACCCTAAGGGGCTACATTATTTGGGTGACTATAAATGGATTGAAGACTCCGACCGAGACATTGTTTACAACTTGTGCGAGATTGGAAACGTGAGCGGCATGAGCGCTAAATTCAATGATGATCCTTTATTATATGCTCATAATTTGTACCTTCTCAAATGCTATGGAAATGCTGAAGCAAAAGAACTTGTCAAGCAGGTGGTTGAATCAATGACTACAGAATTATGGGAAAACAGTTTGCGAGATAATTCCTATACCTTGGATTGTGTTTTAGATGAAAATGTGTCTGTCGATCACAAATTCCTGGATGCTTTTGAAAAACATTTTTCCAACACAATGATTGAAGATGTAACTAATGATTGGTTATGGGAAAATTTTGATGGGCTTTTAAATAAAACCATCGATACTGATATCATGTTACAAAAATTAACAGAAAAATATTTTGATACCTCAGAGGACATTCTAAGCGAAAAGGCATTTAATGCTTTGTCTCGTCATTTCGCTCCTTTTATACAAAAATTGGATCACACAAAGGTAATGAGCAGGGTATGCTTTTGGCTTGACCAAAAATCCCGGGATCGAATTAAGTGGTTGCTTGATTCTGGTTATACTACAGAGTTTTCGCCCACAGATTCTTTATCTTCCAGAGTAAATTGTGAACTGAAAGACTCCCAAAATACTGATGACATCAATTTGCTGAATAAAATCGCCAAAATATTTGGAGTTGTGATTGTTCAGAATAAGGAAATGGATTGATAATGTCAGTGGTTGAAATACATCTGCCACACCTAATGGAGATAGCCGCTTGATGATTGAAACAGACAAGCGCTGCCTCTATATTTTTCTGGATGAAGGCGGCAACTTTGATTTTTCGCCGACAGGGACTCGTTTTTTTACTTTGACGAGTGTTGCCATGTATCGTCCGTTTGCACTACGCGATCCCTGGGATGACTACCGGCATGAATTGCTGGAGTTTGGGCGGGATATAGAATATTTTCATTGCGCCGATGACAATCGTTATCTTCGTGACCGCTTGTTTGGTATTTTGAATGCCCATCAAAACAGTTTGCGTATTGACAGTCTTATTGTAGAGAAAGCCAAAACAGGCCCGGCGTTAAGAGCCGATCACCGTTTCTATCCGCAATTGCTTGGTTATTTGCTCAGGCATGTTTTTGAATGCCTGAATAATTATAGCGAAATCATCGTAATTACCGATACCCTTCCTCATCAGAAAAAGCGCAAGGCAGTGGAGAAAGGCGTCAAACAGGCATTGAAAACCATGTTGCCAGCAGGGGTGAAGTACCGTGTTCTGCACCAGGCATCCCGATCTCACTATGGGCTACAGGTGGCTGATTACTGTAACTGGGCTATTTATCGAAAATGGGATACGGGTGAAATGCGCCATTACGAGCAAATCAAGGGTGCGCTGCATAGTGAGTTTGAGATTTTCAGAACGGGAACAACATGGTACTACTGATGAATTTCCGGAAGGCTAAAAAAGCGACCCCCCCAACTATACCTTACGGTAAGAGCCGATGGGGCTCTTGTCATTGGGGGGGAACATTTGTGATTAGTATGGCTTATCAAGTTTAATTAGTAAAGCGAGAGACGGTAACCAGTATTGAATAGATACAGGAAAAGCCAGGGAATAGTGCCTACCTACAACATGGTTTTTTCCAACAGTATGATAATGAATGGTTTTCTGGAGAAGTATTATGAACCCAAATAAAGAAGCCAATCAGCTCTGGGATGAATTCCTGAGCAGATGGCCAATAGAAAAACTCAGAACTATGTCTCTGGATGAGTATTCCAGGGGAGGCGACAAAGACTGCTTTACCTACTGGATTGAACACCGTACTAATAGCCTTGGTGGGGTTGGTGGTGGTTCGTCCTTCAAGTTCGGCATTTACAATCGCGCTGATTCGTCTGAGAAAAGAAATCATCGAGGCCTCAAATATGACGGAAATTATGCCTGGTATGAAAAATATGGAACTTCAAAAGAAATGGCATTCGAAAATATCCGCAAGCTGATTGTACGGATTGCCGAAGCGGCTAAGGCTGAAGACTGGAAAACCATTGATAAAGTTGACCTTGGTTCTGCCTACAAATGGAAAATGGCATTTCTTTACCAAAACAAAGATAAACCAAAAATAATCCCCACTTACAACCCAAAGGTACTTTGTGCCTACCTTGGTGTACCCATAGAATCCGAGAATCTATCTGACATTTATTTGCAGATTCATAAACAGAATCAGGATACTTCTGTTATTACTTTAGGCAAGGAAGTGTGGGGGAAAGGAAAGTCACTGGTTTCTGAGAAAGATGCAGAAGAAGAAACGGATGAATTAGAAAATAATTTCGGGTCTGAATATATGAAAAACACAGAAACCCCGCTAAATCAGATTCTTTACGGGCCACCCGGTACAGGTAAAACCTACAGTACCATCAATAAGACGCTTGAAATTATTGATCCAGATTATCTGGATGAGAATCGGGACGACCGCACGGCATTAAAAAAACGGTTTGATGAACTAAAGGTACAAGGCCATGTCAGCTTTATTACATTCCATCAAAGTTTCAGTTACGAAGATTTTGTTGAGGGATTGAGGGCCACAACGAATGAAGAAACAAAGAATATTGAATATGTCGTTGAAGAAGGCGTGTTCAAAAAGATATGTAATGCTGCCGCATCAAAGGTAACCGTTGGTAGCCATAAGACCATATCACCGGACAACCGATCCATATGGAAAATGTCGTTAGGTAATACTCTCGGAGATGAGGATGATATCTATGAAGAGTGTATTAATAAGGGATATGTTTTACTAGGATATGGCCGCAATATCAATTTTACTGGCTGCACAAGTAAGAAAGATATTGTAGAGCTATTTACAAATGCCAAAATTGAAACAAAAACTGGCTCAAACAGAGTCACTTTTGTACATACCTTTGTAAATCTGGTCAAGCCTGACGATCTGGTTATTATTTCTGATGGCAATCATAAGTTCAGGGCAATTGGGCGCGTTAAAAGTGATTATTACTTATTAGATGATGAAAATCGAGATGGTTATCTCCAATGTCGCGATGTGGAATGGTTGCGGGTTTATAGCCCGTCCAGACCCAGAGAAGAGTTATTCCGCAAGAACCTGATTCAGAAAAGTATTTACGAGTTAAGGCCACACAATATAAAGCTCGATGTGCTGGGAAAACTCCTTGAATCCACCGAAACCGAACAAGGATCACAGCCCTACGTACTCATCATCGATGAAATCAACCGCGGCAATATATCTCGTATTTTTGGCGAGCTAATTACACTCCTTGAGCCAGATAAACGTAGCGGTGCGCCAGAGGCTCTTGAGGTTACCTTACCCTATTCAAAAGAACCCTTCAGTGTGCCGGATAATCTTTACATTATTGGCACAATGAATACGGCGGATCGTTCTCTGGCCTTAATGGATACGGCGTTACGCCGTCGCTTCCATTTTGAGGAAATGATGCCGGACACCAGCTTGCTGGATTCCATCGATGTCGAAGGTATCGATATCAGACGAATGCTTGATGTCATGAACCAGAGGATAGAAGTGCTCTATGACAGGGAGCATACCCTTGGGCACAGTTTTTTTCTTCCACTACGGGACAAACCAAATATTGAGCTACTTGCCAACATATTTGACCGGCAGATAATTCCCTTGCTGGAAGAATATTTTTTTGAGGACTGGGATAAGATTCGCCTGGTTTTAGGTGATAACAAAAAATCACGAGACATCGAATTTATTACTAAAAAATATAGTGAGAAGGTTATGACCGAATTGTTGGGTGATGAGTATAACAATCATACCCAACATTCAGTCTATCAACGTAATCTGAATGCATTGTACGATCCGAATGCGTATATCACTATTTACCAATAAATTATTTTGAGAAAATAATGCCTAGCTTAATATCAATAAGAGAATACGGCTGCCTTGGAATACATGGCGCGCCGGACAGCCTCGATTATGCTGTTGTCGACAAGCATGCATGGCATTGGTTGAAGAATATTTGTTTAACAAGATGTAATGAACAATCAGAGTTTTTACGGCTTGTCTCGAAAAATGGTCATGAGTGTATACAGGTCAGAAATTATGTTGGCACACTCGAAACCCCATCGGGAACTCAAATTGAAATACTGCCCAAGATTGCGCAATCGGACCAGCAATCCATTGCCAGGACTCGTTTTCTACTTCGGAAGATGCTATCCAGGGTCAACAGGATTTCATGGGCTGAATCAGAAGAAGCGCATTTGCGGACCACTGATCGACCTATCATAGAAGTGCTTATTTATAAATTTCTGAATGAAGTTAGCGCCATTGTTCGCCGAGGGATCAGAAGTAATTACGACCGCGTACAGGAATCTGCACGTTTTCTAAGGGGGAGACTGGAGGTATCGAAGCAAATACGGCGACCGATATCGCAACAACATATATTTGATGTTGAATATGATGACTACAGTCCTAATCGGGCCGAAAACAGGCTAATACGTTCTGCACTGGTTAAGTCATTAAAATGGTCGCGCACAGCACAAAACCAACGTCTCGCAAGAGAATTGTTATTTACCTTCGATGGCATCCCCTATTCAAGTAATATTAAAAATGATTTTTCTGAATGGAGTTCTGGACGTGACATGGTGTATTACCGTGCTCTTAAACCCTGGTGCCAGCTTATTCTTAATGAACAGTCTCCCTTTGTATTAACTGGAGATTGGAAGGGCATTTCCTTTTTGTTTCCCATGGAGCAGTTGTTTGAAAAATATGTGGCTTTACAGTTAACCAGATATCTTTCTGCTCCCTATCGATTGGTAGGGCAGGCACAAAGTCAGCACCTGGCCAGACATAACTCGGATAACTGGTTTGCCTTGAAACCGGATATGTTGATCAAAGAAAGAAATAAACCAGTCTATGTATTAGACACAAAATGGAAACTGATTAATTCTCAGTTATCCGACAGAAAATCAAAATATCTGATATCACAATCTGACATGTATCAGCTATTTGCTTATGGTCACAAATACCTAAAGGGTAAGGGAGAGATATTTCTGGTTTACCCCGCACACGAAGACTTTAGCTCACCATTGCTACAGTTTGACTATAGTAGCGAACTTCATTTGTGGGTTGTTCCCTATGATCTGGAAAGGGATTATTTATTAATTCCTGATATGTGCTTAATGAGTAACATATTTGATTTCACCCAACAGAATTTGGTTTCTCAGGCAGGTTAATCACATTATGGAGACACCAAAAACACAAGAAATTTACAGCTCTCACATTCCTGCCTTGCAGGTGTTGATGAACATGGGTTATGCCTACCTACCACCTGAAGAGGCCATGAAGCAACGAGGTGGTAATACCGGTGAAGTGCTACTTCGGGAAGTGTTGATCGGTGAGCTACGTAAACGCCGTTTCACATGGAAGGGTATAGAGTATCCCCTCTCCAATAATGCAATTGATGAAATCGTGCGCCAACTCGCCTCTCCCGGCCTGGGTGAAGGACTGCAGACTGCCAATGAACGTATCTATGACAGGATGACACTAGGAATCACAGTTACCGAGTTTATTGATGGCAAAAAGGCACAGCCCACCATTCCGGTCATCGACTGGCAGAATCCAGAGAACAATCAGTTTCATGTTACTGATGAGTTCGAGGTGCTGAATACCGCAGGCACCGGATTGAGACGCCCGGATATCGTTTGTTTCATCAACGGTATTCCGCTGGCCGTAATCGAGGCCAAGCGCCCTGATCCGCACAACCCCCACAAGGACATGATCAAGGAAGGCATCTCACAGCATATCCGCAATCAGGGGGTAGCCGAAATCCCAAATCTGTTTGCCTATTCCCAGTTACTGTTTTCAGTCAACGGCCAGGATGGCCGTTATGGCACGACCCGCACACCAGCCAAATTCTGGGCTCTGTGGCGGGAAGAGGATCTGGACGAAGCCATATTTGATGATATTAAGAATACGGAGCTGAACGAGATACAAAAAAAGGCACTTTTCGGCCACCGGCCTCATTGGATGCGTCGGTACTTTGATGAGCAACGAGCCCAGGGTAAGTTGCTGCCCAACGGACAGGATCACCTGCTTATTAGCCTGCTACGTCCGGATCGGCTGCTGGAATTTACTCGCTTTTTCATCCTGTTTGATAAAAAGAATGGCAAGATTGCTGCCCGTTACCAGCAGTACTTTGGCATCAAGCGTTTGATCGAGCAGGTCAGCCAGAAAGATGTCCGTGGTGCCCGAGAGGGCGGCGTGATCTGGCACACCACGGGGTCGGGAAAGTCCTTCACCATGGTCTTTATGGCAAAGGCGCTGATTCTGCACGAGGCGTTGAAACAATGTCGTTTTGTCGTCGTCACCGACCGTATCGATCTGGAAAACCAGCTCAGCAAAGTCTTCGCCAATGCCGGAGCACTGGCTACGTCGCGAGACATAGAACGGGCCAGGGCGCGTACTGGCAAGGATCTGGCCGAGCGCATCGGCAAGGGCAGCGAGCGGATTCTGTTTTCCATCATAAATAAGTTCGCTACCGCTGCCAGGCAGCCCGAATGCCACAATCCCAGCTCGGACATTATCGTGCTGGTGGATGAGGGGCATCGCAGCCACGGTGGTGAGACTCACGAGCGCATGCGCCAGGCACTGCCCAACGCCGCCTTCGTTGCATTCACCGGCACACCGCTGCTGCACAAGGATAAGACAACTAATAAATTTGGCCCCATTATCCATGCCTATACTATGCAACGCGCCGTGGAGGATGGGACGGTAACACCGTTGCTCTACGAGGAGCGCATCCCGGAGTTGGGCACCAATGCCAAAGCTATCGATAAATGGTTTGATCGTATTACCGAAGGTTTATCTGATAAGCAGAAGGCGGATCTGAAAAAGAAATTTGCCCAGAAAGGGGCGGTCTACAAATCAGAGAGCCGTATTGAACTGATTGCCCACGATATCTCCGACCATTTTACTAAAAATATTCCCGACGGCATGAAGGGCCAACTGGCAACAGACAGCAAGCTCTCGGCCATCCGTTACAAAAATTATCTGGATGAAATCGGGCTGGTGACCAGCGCTGTAATCATCTCACCGCCCGATACGCGTGAAGGACATACCGAGGTGGATGAGAGTCAGATACCAGAATTGCAGCAGTGGTGGCAGGACAATGTAGGCAATCAGAACGATGAAACCTATACAAGGGAAGTTGTACATCAATTTGGCGAGGAAGACGATCCACAATTACTTATCGTGGTGGACAAGCTGCTCACTGGCTTCGATGAACCCCGTAATGCCGTACTCTACATCGACAAGCCGCTGAAAGATCACAATATCATCCAGGCTATTGCCCGCATCAACCGGCTGCATGATCTGAAGAAATTCGGCCTGCTCATCGACTACCGTGGAATCCTGAAACAACTGGATACGGCACTAGAAGCCTACCAGGAACTCGAAGAGCGCACCCAGGGTGGATTTGATATCGACGACCTTGCCGGTCTCTATAATCAGGCCAGTACCGAATACAAAAAACTCCCTATATTACATGATGCTTTGTGGGCGTTGTTCAAGAACGTGAAAAACCGGGCTGATCTGGAACAATTCCGGCAGGTGCTTATCCCACAATACGAAAAAGATGATACAGGCGAACTATATGACATTCGCCAGAAAGTTCGGGAAGACTTTTATGAAGTTCTGAAGGACTTCTGCCTCTGCCTTGAAGTTGCCCTAGGTTCCGCCAGTTTCTATGAAGATCGCAGTTTTGCTGAAGAGGATATCAAGACCTACAAGCGTGATCTGAAATTTTTTACCAACTTACGGCGCATTGCACAACAGGACGCCGGTGAGACGGTGGATTATTCAAGTTATGCCGCACGCATCAAGAAGCTTATCGACAAACATGTGGTGGGTGAAGATATCAAAGAACCAGAAGGCATCTATCTCGTCAATGAACTGGGTAAAAAAGATAACCCATCAGATTGGTCCGAGGAAAAGACCCGTAACGAAACCGATATTATTCGTACTCGGATCAAGAAAAGCATCGAACAGGAACTTGCCGACGATCCTTACGCCCAGAAAGTGTTTTCGGAATTGCTGGAAGAGGCGATCAGGGAGGCCGAGGCACTGTTCGATCATCCGTACAAGCAGTATGCACTGTTCAAGGATCTGGAAGAACAGGTAGAAAATAAAGCTGCTCCAGGCATACCGGAACCACTGGCGGACAGCCCTCATGCACGTGCCTATTACGGTGTATTCCGGGTAGTGCTGGGTAAAGACGTATTCGAAAATATTTCAGATGATGACAATCAGGTTTACATTGATCAAGCTCTGATGATCGACCAGGTAGTGGACAAGGCGGTGGCCGAACACTCGCTCAACCCACAGAATATCGAAGCCGAAATCCGCAAAGGCTTGTTACCCCAGCTTTTCAAACAGATTGGTATGGAAAAGGCAAAAGAGGTCGTTGAACAGGTGATTCAAATCATCCGTCTTGGTTTGGCGAAACGGGATGGCTAATGCGATGAGTCGCCTGAAGTGCAGATATGGGGAAGATGAATTTCAGTATGACGTCATCTACCTCCCTCCACGAGAAAAACAGAAAAAGCGCAAAATAGCCATACACATTCATCCCAATGGCGTAGTACAGGTCGATGCGCCAGAAGGTGCAGAACAAACTGAAATCAGACAGGCCGTCAGTAAACGTGCTCGCTGGGTAGTAAAGCACCTGGCCGATATTTGGGAACGTCAAAGAGAAGTGCTACCGCGTCAATATGTGAGTGGAGAGAGCCACTTTTATCTTGGGCGTCGCTATATGCTGAAGGTTCATTTTGCGCCTAAGTTAGCACCCGAGGTAAAGCTTCTCAGAGGACGTCTGAATGTCAGCACACCGGACAAATCGACAGAAGCAGTCAAACAGTTACTTTGGAATTGGTACAGAGCGCATGCCCAAACATTTTTTCAACGCCGACTGGAGGTGTTGGGTTCACAGATCTCCTGGGTGCGCAAAGCCCCTCCAGAGATTCGTCTACTGACTATGAAGCGGCAATGGGGAAGCTGCTCTCCTAGAGGCAATATCGTCCTCAATCCGCACCTCGTGAAGGCTCCTCGTGACTGTGTTGACTATGTAATACTGCATGAGATTTGTCATTTACGGGAGCATAACCATAGTACACAGTTTTACCGGCTGCTTACTCAACGTCTACCTGAGTGGCAATGTGTAAAGGCTAAACTGGATAATATGTCTGAGATTTTGTTGAATCAGTAATATCGAATCGATATTTATATTAGACCAGTTCCTGCCAAACCCAGCAAACAAACTACACAATTAATTAAATAGCACCCTCAACAACTAACCGATGAACATCATTAATTGCTTTTCGAACAACCTCCTTAGGAAGATAAGTTTTCTTTCTTATTTTCCTTAACGCACCTTTCTTCGAAAATCCTGCCGGGTTACCTTCGTGGTTAACTATTAGTTTTAAGGCTTGATTATATGCTTCACGTTGTTTTCTTGCTTTCTCTTCTTCTTTCCAAACTTTATGTACTGTAATAATCCTGCGAGATAAAACAGGAAAATTGTAGTTAATATAGCCAGTAGATACGCCAACAGCATCTGCATAATAGCGCAATGGACGAGGTTTATTTTTTTGCCGCCTCATGTGATTGTGGATATTATCCAAAATATAATCACGTTTACTATTTTTCTTTTTCTTCACTGGTCTAATATCTGGTGGTAATTTAAGCGACCATTGTGGATCAAGCATAGCTGGGCTTTTACTAATATCTCCATGTAGTAAATCAATTAAATCGACACCAAACCTGTAAGCAATAATTCTTGCCCGCTTAAGCGTTATGGGCAAATCTCCATGCACAATTCCGATACTTTCATTTTTTGGAATGATTTTCCAAAACTCTTCTTCAGTATTTGAGTGCCATGCTTTATCAAATTCTCTCGTAATAACCCTTTTAACGCTATTTTCAATGAATGTCGTTTGTGGATGTTTCGATATAAATTCAACAAGCCGAAGCATATCGGCACCTTCTGTATCCCATGAGGCCTTAAAATTGAGGTTAGCTGGACCAGTTTGCGATAGAGAAACTCCACATTCCTGGCACTTTCCGGGGTCGATTTTATAACCATACCCCCCTTGGCTCTTCCCACAACATGGACATGCATCAAGTAATTTTGCGCTATGCTGTGGGCAGTAATTGATGGACCCAACTGCCCACATTAATTTGAAATACCCAGAATCTTTATTAATCTCTGATTTTTTCATGCAGAATGGGCACCACCTCATTTTATTGCTAAAAATTCTCGCTGTCCTAACAACTACTTTATTCAGGGAAAGAAACGTGGTTCCTTTCAGGTCATAATTACCCACCGCCTCACTAAGCACCTGTACAAGATTATTCGTCCCATTGTTTGGTCGCACAAAAACAGAGAGATCGCCTGCTGAACCAGGCTTTGATAAACATCCTTTATGTTGTGGGTATTTTGCCTGGTACCATGCCGTCACACGCCTTAACAAGGCAGCAACGGTAACTTCATGTGCACAGGCCAGACGATGAAGATATGATGGTAATGACTCAATGTCTGGCGTTCCTAATCCCCTTATCTCTATCGGCATCAATAATGGCATATTACTTTCTCCCCGCTATCTTGTGTCTGCGAGGATTCCGTACAAACGGCTTTTTTTTGCGTTTTTTTGTTTTTGGAGTATCCACAATATCTTGAAATTTAATATCCTCATTTGCAAAAAGAAGATCTTCACCGTTTTTAATCTCTGCTGCCACCATCTGACGATCTTTTTCAATTTTATGCGCCATGAGAAAATGGCCTTCAGTTAAAAATTGGTCATCCCGTGCCAAAACGAAGGCTAGCGCTTCGCGTATCCACGCTCCCAATAGCCCAATACACCCAAATGAACCTTCATAAAGTAAATCTGAAAATTCAGTTAGTGATTTAATGCCTGGTTCCAAAGTAACCAGTTCGCTATAACTATTAAGAAGTTCCAGAAAGACCTTTAAATCTTCATCGGTTGCACGATATCTTGGTATATGTATTTGATGCCTCCGCCCAATCAAATGTGGACATAAAGAAATGGCATCTAATAACGGGTAGGCTCCAACAAGGACAAGAACTGCCCCTGTTGATTGAGCCAAACATTTCCAGGAGTTTAATATCGCTTCGGCATCTTTTTTGCCTCCCCTTGCATACAGTACATGCTGAGCTTCATCAATAAACACATACATTGTTTTCCTATGTATAAATGATTTTTCTAATGCAGGTCTTAAGACTGTTTCTGGTGTTCGGCCAAGTTGTTTCAAAAAATCGGCACCCCAATCAGCACTGTCAAATGTACTTTCACTGTAGAATGGATGCTTAACAGCATCCAATGCCCTCAAAGTGAATGCTTTGGATGAGAAGGTCCCTCCAACACTACAGTTTGTGGCCAATATTTTTACCACGGGCATCAACCCTCTATTCTCAAAATCATTACCACAAATAAGTAATTTTCCTAGACTATCAATTAAACGACTCTTTCCTGCACGTGAAGGCCCAGTAATGCATACTACTTCACCCGGCGCGCTCGCAATTAACATTGAATGTGCATGCGATAATGCACTATTCCAGTTTCTATGTGATAAATGAAGCTCTTTAATATCTGAAATTGATTTAATTGCCCAATGCATATTCATTCCCCTTTGTTAACTGGCTGGCATTTTTAGTATTTGTTTTCTCAACATGGTCAAACACCAAAACTATGCCTGTTGATTGCGCAAGGAATTTCCAGGCGGATAATGTTCTGTCTGACCAATCATGATCACTATCCTCATTAAACGCCTTGTGGGTATTAGCAAATAGTACATAACGAGTTTTCCTGGAAATTAACGCATCTTCAAGCGCCATCTGTAGCGTGATATCTTGCACATCATGTATATTTTTTTGGGTGTATGGTGTTAGCCTTACGCTACTTAGCGTCTCTAGTGTCAGCGCCTTTGTAGATAATTTTCCGTCTACAATATATTTAGTCGCTGATACTCTAACAACTGGTACTGAACTGTTGTCGCTTTTGTTACTACGCTTAAGTAATTTCTCAAGTTGAGTGAAAAGTCTTCTATTTTTTGAAGAGCTTTCATCGGTAATACATATAACTTCGCCTGGTGGACAGGCCTCAATAATCGAATGTGCATAAGATAGAGCCTGATCATTATTTCTGCCTGAAATGAAAATATTATTTATTCGAGGAGTTTGAATAATTGTCTGATTCATTTTGTGCCCCCCCATTTTTCTGCTTTAATTTTATTAAGTGGTTTTTTCTTTAAATGATCAAATATTGAAATTGGTTTATTCGTCAAACATGAGGCAGGATTTGAGGAATTTTTGTTATCAGTCTCTTTATCTCTAGACTGATATTGTTCATCAAAATCTAAAATATGCTGAACCAGGGTTTGACTGGCATCCTCCTTTTCTATATCACGAATTGCTCTACAATCAAGTATCCTGGCGGCTTCTGCTAATCGCACGACGGGGTCTTTTGTCTTAAATGTGTTGTGCAGAGAAGCATAGCAAGCTACCCATTTATCACTTACCCGGGCATATATTTGATATGGGTTCTCAGGTTCGCACCTAACCTCGATACGCTTTTTAAGTGAAGAGTACATTGCCATATCAGGACACCAGTAATGAATCCCATCTATATTTATTCCACGAACAGGATCAACTTTATAAAGCCCACAATCAACCGCGGTTTGGAGCTTAAATTCATCGTTATATTCAACCTCCACACCCACAAAAGGATACAACTCTAATGCAGAGGCCATTTTTTCTATCGGAGACACCATTTCATTACCAACAATTAGGTTATTTCTCCATTCGATATACTGAATGAGTTCATTCCATGTATCCACAATCGATAATGTGGCTGTTTTTGAAGGGGTATGGGACCCTGATACAGCACGACTTTCCTTATACATTGCGGTATTACCCGGCCTTAAGGCTAGCCACTGTGTTTTGTACAAAAGATTTATTCTTTCAACTTCTGAACCAAAACGCGCATGACTAAGTGGTCGTTGAACAAAATCAATTTCAAAATTGCTCAGTAAAGATAAGAAATATACTGATTGAAAATCTGACCCACCATCAACAATGATTGCTTTAGGAAGCTTTCCATGATTCTTAACGCACATCCGTATAACCATTGCGCATGATCGTTTGCTTGGATATCTAAAGGTTATCCAGACTGCCAGGACTACTTTTGTATTTACATCGACCATTACGGTGAGCCATGGTTTGGCTGTGCTTGATTTTCCATTTGATTTTGTTATGACGCACTCTTGATCAATTAAATAATGATCGATGCTCGCGAGCTCAAATGGGGTAGTAGCCAGAAATCCTCTTTTAACTGCATCTGTAGGACAGGCTGCTGCATTTGCTGCTCTCTTTCCGCCACGACCTCTGGCAATTTTTTGCTGATTGGCTATTTTTATGTATTTGCGTAGAGTCGTTCTGCTTACTGGACAATAATTAGGATGATCTTTTTTGGCTAGCACCACATACAAGTCGTATGTCTTTGCGGGCATCAATCTTAGAGGACTTGAATAATGTTCTTTAATGAATTTAGCTATAAACTCTTTACATGTTTTATTCACCCGGGGGATTCTATTTCCAGAAAAAGGGTATTTGGGGAGTAGAGATTGAAATGGTGTTAAACCATAATCTTTACCTTCTTTAATTTTTGCACGCCATCGTCGTATAGCTCGACCTTTTTCACCTGACTGTATACGGGCCAATATTTTTAACGCCTGGTTGGCCTGTTTCTCAGTGGGAACTTTTCCTGTTGAAATAGCGCACTCATCAGATAGCTGCTCTTTATTTTTTCGTAATTCTCTCCCTGCTTCGGCTAACTCGGGCGTGGGGGAAACCCAGGCAGATTCAGGCTGTGACAATAGCTCATCATTCATCGCTACAAATAACTTCCGCCCATCTATCATCTGTATGAGCGGGGTGAGGTCGGTTATTTTTAGTAGTTTAGCCAGCTCTGATATATGCATCCATGAGTGATTTGAAAGCTCCTTCCTCACTGATTGGTAGAAGCTCTCATCCCATGTTTTTTCAACCCTTCTTGAATTGAGTAAAAGTTTTAGATTTTCAGTACGAACCAGACTTATTTGAGCAGTTGAACAAACCTTGTAGGCTAGACCTAATTTGGCAAATGCCTCTTTTGCAGGCCTGAAGGTAATCGCACCATCCTCGAGCACCCAATCTTGAGGATTCTTTTCTACCAATTTAGCCAGGTTCTCTGCAGTTTTAACCTCTACAATCAAAGGACCTGCATCAGTGAGTAGCAAGAAATCGGGAGTGTACGAGCCAGGCCTGACGACACCATTTTTGTAGGTTCTATATATTGTGAGTGGCTGTGGTTGATCCCAAAATTCATCGACTGAGTCGTCATATTCAAATTCAATGGCGTACGGTAATTCTGCTGTGCGGCTCTCTGTTTGAATCGAGCGACCCATTTTCGAGGATGAATATTCAGTACAAACATTGTTACCTGCCTGACGGCCTACCAAGCGTGCTGATTCAGAATTCCGAACCATATTGATATATTCACGAGCAGCTATTCCAATCTTATGTTTTTTAAAGTAAATATCTAATTCCTTATCATTAAACATAGTATTTTCCTCAGGTTCTTTTATTAATACCCAAGATCTGCAAGACACATACGAGCAGATTGCTGAAAAATTACCCAAATCAAAGGGCGAGGGTCTCCTGCACATGCGCACATATATGCCCCACAAAATTTGAGGACGAAAATGACCTTGACGGAAGACAATCTGAGGACGATACTAGTGGTGTGAATCGCTGGTAGCGTCGAGAGGTGTTATCCGCCAAAACTAAAATGGGTCCTTGGGGGCCCGTTTTATTTTATAGGGTTAATATTTATCAGTTTACTTTTCCCCTCCTTTGCCGCTAAACGGCAAGTCGTTGACACCACCAACCAAACCAAACTTCAGACCTAAAACCACAGCCACGTCGTGAGCTTGGCCCCGTACACATTTCAAGCGTCCAGCTAAAACTTGGTGGACTAGGCCGGGCGAATAGCCCATCTGCCTTGCCCACTCATTAACTGCAATGCCCCTCTCTGCGAGCTCGCGTTTCACTTCTTCTGTTGTTCGTAAACCCATATATTTCACATCAAACGTAAAAGAGTATGATTTAACATACATTAGCATATAAAGTAAAACATTATGGTGAAAAATCAAATATAATTTTGTAAACTTAATGTTATGAACAACTACAAATTACAGGAAGGATTTGGTGAACGCCTAAAACTAGAGCGCAAAAGACTCAGCCTGTCTCAAGCGCAATTTGCCGAAAAGGTAGGGCTGAAGCGCATCACACAACACATGTATGAAAAGGAGCAAAATTATCCTAACTACCGGTATTTTCGAGATATTTCCGATTTAGGGGTAGACCTTTCCTATCTGTTTTTTAATAAGAAGGCGGATACACAAAGACTAGAGCTTTCGCTCAGCACATTAAAAGATATCTTCTCCATAGTGGATGACAAATGCAGGGATGAATCAGGGAACCCTCTGACCTTTGAGAAGCGCGTAGAATTTTTTATACTCCTGTGTGTGTCTATTTCCGGCAGATCTGAAGAAACCTTCGAGATAGACAACATAGTTACCCTCTTGAGCAGATAGGATGAGCAAAATGATTAGTTTATTTTTGACTGGTCTTGGCGAGAACAAACAACCAATCTTTCCTGAAAAATCTAAGTGGTATTTCAGATGGGGCTGGCAAGGGTTATTGACTACATACCGCTATAAACAATTAGATCAAATCTGTGATGAAGGCTTCAGCGAAGCTTCCCCTGAATTCTTAAATGCTGATGAAAAATATGACCAAGCTAGATTTGCCTGCATTTATGGACAGCCTGCCAGTGAAAACTTACGGGAACTTGTAACATTCATGGAAAGGGAGCGGTTAGCCACAAAGAATGAACTGCGAACATCTATCAGATACAGGGACTTAAGATGCATCAAAGACAAAGGTATTCAAATTAAAAAACCTACAATTTGCGCTCTTCTTGGTGCTGTCCAGATAGGTATGAACATTTTCTTCTGTGCAAGCATCCTATTGCTCATACTATTGTCACCCCTAGAAACACAACAAAAGGCCGTTGGTTTTTCTCTCATTCTAGGTTTCTCGACACTATTCGCAACGGCATATGTAACAACAACAATAAGACCTTATTTTCTAGCGAAAAGACTTACTCCTTTAATTAACAGAGCTGCCGCTGCAATCAAAGGTAAGCATGCGAAACTTACGTTAGTATGAAGAGAATTTAACTTTAATGGATCAATCAAACGTACAAATTAACGATTATGATTTAGTTGTTTGTTCTGTTTTAACTTGTGCTTTAAATTGTACCTCAATACCTGCTTTTACTTCCTCATATATTGGAAGATTAATCTCAGGAGTATCTAAAGTAACAACAAGACCATAGGGTATAACTATATTGCTAGCACCGGCTTTCCCTTTACACTGTATAGCTATCTCAAGATTTGTGCCAGATGCATATGCTGTTGCTCGATCACCGCTTAGGACTTCATGTTGCACTGTTCCATTTCGCACCATCTGCCAATCAAGCTCACGATCCTGTATATCCAAAAAGTTGTCATCCTTCTTTCCTGTAACTGGCACAAAAAATAAATGGGCCTTTCTGTATATATAATTTTGGGTATTAATTGGCGACAACCAGGATAAAGTAACAATTAGCCTGCGTCGTACAGATTTTGCATTAAGCGAGTCTGGGAGTGTGAATTTGTAAATGTGTGTATCATCTTGTTTGATCTTTCCACACTGGAGAATAGTAGCTTGATTGTCCAAACAACCATGTATTCTTTCTTCATCAACATTACCAAAACCCAAATATTTTGCCACTATTGATTTAAATCTATGAGAATTATTCGGCTCTCTAAGAATTTCTTCAATTCGATTAAAACTCTGCGCATGTGAAGCCCCATGGCACAATAACGCCTTCAATAAAACATTCTCATATTCACGTGATAACTCAACGCCATGTTCTGAGGAATACAAATCTTGTATTGTCTCATTTAGAAAGCAGAGCCTGCGTGATGCCAGCGCTGCTGAATTACTAGTGCCAAATGTATGTGAAAATGATTTAATTGATCCAGGCTTTCCAGGGCTTGCGACCATTTGACCGGGTGGCCCCTCATAGGTAAGTATTCCAAGAACTGCTGGGTCATTATCGAGAACACTTTTTAATCGATATGTTGCTCTACCACCAGGCATAAGAACTTCAGGTTTAACCGACCGCTTTTTACCCCATGTAACAGGATTAATTGTACTTGGCAATGTACGATCTATATATGGATTAATGTGTCCATGAAATTCATCATCGCTGTGCTCATCGTGGTGATAAGAAGCAATAGTTAGCGCATTAATAGATTCAGCAGGTGACATAAGTCGCCTTGAATGTGTGCTATCAGCGATGCCTTTTAGCACAAGGGCTTCTTTCTCAATATCGTCAAGCCGCAAAAATTCTATGTTAGTGATCCCCAAATCAATATCATAAAGGTGGTTGCCCGCACTAACCACAAAAAGTATTTGATATTTTTCTGACAGATAATCAATCAATTTGGCCCAAGGGCTTATCAGTTTATCAAACAGACGACTCGGATCAGCGACCGAAAGATTGATGATTTTTACTGATGGTGCAGCAGCGGGTTGATCACCATCTGCTTCAAACATTCTTCTCACTGCACGATGAACAATATCTATTGGCAATATACCCTCAGGTATTTTCTCACGTGTCTGCCCATCAAAACCAACCGGCTCAGGCTTTAATATTGGACGACAGTATAGTTTCCTGGGTATTGGAAACTCATTTCCCTGCATATCTCCCCGAATAATTAGTGATGCCATGCTAGTTCCATGTTTCTGATCTGAAGGTGCATAATCTTCAGACCAGCTATCAGGATCATCTATTGTAATATAGTCTTTTATCCACTCGTGATTCTCTAGTGGTAACCCATCTAGAAGTGCAACTGTCGGTTCTTCACTTATTTCACTTTCATCTTCAGAAAGAATAATTTCTTCTTGTTCTACCTGATCATCTTTATCGGCTCCAAATATCGGAGCCATACACTGACCAGATGGCCGGAAATACATCACTTCGTCACAACGTAATAACTCTATATTATTAGTGTTAGCATTTATAAGTTCTTCTACAGACTTTACTGGAATGCTAGCTAGGACAGCATGATATTGGATTTCATCGGTAACACAGGTTTGTTGGATCTGCCCACCTATATCTTGAATTAAGCGAATAACTCTATTTTCACCTGAATGTCGAACGGAATTATTTTTTCGAAACCAAAGTTCAATTTCAACTGGAACACTATCTTGTCCAACGGCAACTCTATATCTCCAGTCCTCAAGTAAACCTGTTTCTCTTAATCTATCTTCAGTATCCCAATACCTTATACTATGTAAATGCTCAAACAAATATTTTAGTGGTGTCAATCCATATGGAAATTTGAAATTCTTTTGTTTGGTAAACCTTGACCAATATCTTAATAGCTTATCCAAAGCATTTTGGTTAGCCATTGTGAGGTATACATATCCTGGTAACTCTTTAGCCTTCTTCCCACCATCCTTGTCTTCATAATAGAAATCATCATCCGGATCAAGTTCATCACCAAATATTTCCTGCACAAACTCTAATCCCTGGATCTTCGCAGCTGCCCTATAAAAATTAGCAATAGAACCAACTGTTTCTAGTACCAACGTCCTCTCAGGAGCAAATCCAGCAGGGTCACCACTAAGAATGCTGTTCTTAAAATTATTTTCTAGTAATCTAAAACTTGAATTTAACCTTAACCCTTGCTGAGCGCTTCCAGGCGTCTTAGGTTGAGGGATTGGTTGTTTCTTTTTCTTTCGAGGGATTACACCGGGCTTAGGAAAGATGAGGATGGGTTTCAATGTTTAAATGCCTCCATGCGCCTTGAGATAACATTATAATTCCATATCATTTATTAATATGTTTTAACCGGTTGGTCACTATTTTCTTCATATTAACATCTGGCAACCCGAGAACATAACGTCTCTGAATGTCTAATGCAAAATCCTCTATCTCACCAAAACTTAAACCCATTAATTTTTCTGAAAGTGTCTTGCTCGTCAAACCAAGACTATGACCAATATTCTCTTGGAACATATCCAACCATTTTTCAACCATTGATTTAGTTGGTTTGGGTAATTCAAGTTTTATCTCAAAACGACGCCAAGAGGCCTTATCAAGCATTTCTGCGTGATTTGTAGCAGCGACAACCATAACGTGGCTAGGCAATAGATCTATCTGCATTAGCAATGCATTTACAACTCTCTTGATTTCACCTACTTCGTTTGGATCACTGCGCTCTTTACTTAAGGCATCAAACTCGTCAAAGAAAAGCACACATCGCTGCGATTTTATTTGTTCGAATAAACGGTCAAGTTGCTGGGCAGTTTCACCTAGATAACTTCCTATTATACCTTCATATTTCACAACAAATAGGGGCACCATAAGTTCATGAGCGAAAGCTTCTGCTAAGCTTGTCTTCCCATTGCCAGGTGGGCCAGAAAGTAAAACTCGATGCCGAGGCTCAAGATTATATGAACGTAATAAGTCCTTGCGGTAATGCTCCTCGACAATCTCCCTGCAGGCATCGTGAATATTTGTTGGCAAAACCAGGTCTTCTAGAGTTTTCTTTGGGCTAACTACATAGTATGCATTCTGGAGTTTTGGATCGGATAATTTAGGTGACCCGGTTGACTGAGTAATTGGTGCTTTTAATAGCTCAGTTAGCCGTTCAGCTAGCGCAAAATGCTTTTTAGAACGTTCCTCTGCAGCAATAGCTTCAACGGTTTTACGGAACAATTGCTCATCACCTTTGATGCCCGTTCTTACTAAGCTCAATATTAAATCCGCTCTTGCCATGCCCAATACCCATATTATTCTGAATCTTAATTATCGGTATGCCATACCTATAATAGTTTATAAATTGGATGATATCAGACATACATATTATGCACAATATGCATATATATGATATTCTGGATTATTGTTTAATTATTCAACATAGAGCAATAATGCTATCAGAACCCTCACATATAGTGCGCCGCGCAAGAAAGAAACTACAATTAAATCAAAGTGATTTTGCTGCTAGTATCGGGAAATCACAAGGTGTACTGTCTAGATATGAAAGCGGTAAAGTCTATCCTCCAGTGAGCATAATTATGCATTGCATGCATATATTGGGAGATGACTCAGCAACTGCAGATATTGAACAAATAATCACCAAAATTCGTACTCTAAATGGTGATCAACACATAAAGTTACGACAAGCCCTGAATACACTGCTCGATAACTGTATACAGGGCTACTAATTTAGCAACCAGTTAAATTGGATCAATTGAGCATGCAAATCGAATGCATAAATAATTATGTATTGCATCCCAGAGTCCAAAAAATCCAAAAATTCCGCATCATTTTTTAATATTGATAATTAGTAAACACAAGGCTACTCTTTGTTTACATAGTTATAGCAATGAGGGTACACACTATGCCAAAGGTGGGCGTAAAAAGACGAATTACATTACCCATAGACCAGTGCCATCAGGCACATATTGAACCTGGCGATGAATATAACAGTTATGTTGATAATTATGGCAATATTACAATCATAAAAAAAACGCCTGGAGCTGCGAAGGGCCTATTAAAGAGTATTAAAGCAGATAAACGCATGAGTGATGAGACTTCATTACAAAGCGCCATCAATAAATGATGCTATAGATACTAAATTATATTACATGAGTATTTTTTAAAGAATATTATCGATAACGACGGCTTTGTAGTCCCCAAGGCCATTGCTACGCAGTTCACACCACCATTAAAGATGTTGCCGTACTGCCAAGTTTACCCAAAGATAGCTTAAGCAAAAAAGTTCGTGTGCGCTCACAGCACGCAAAAATGAAAGTGGGTATGCCTAGTGTATTGTATTGGTAGACTGGTCTATCATCCAGTAGCCCAGCCCGCTCCTTCTCAGCGCATTCCGACACCGATGACACTAAAGTAGATATAGACAATAAAAACAAGAGGTTATAAGGGCGGACAATTTATGCTTTCCGATCCGGACATTTTATGGTTTCGTGCACATCCTGTGCACGAAAGCATAAATTGTCCGGATCGGACAGACTATGGTTATCTGGAAGCATAGTCTGTCTTCTTTGTACCATTTTGGCTCGCGCCAAGCAGAACTATAGACCAATAATTGCTTGATTCT
>Ga0316207_10001419_pt1 | contig 29620 bp, 30 predicted proteins | sample 6weekpyrite_MG_FD_204943 | JGI IMG/M metagenome (GOLD analysis project Ga0316207, IMG submission 204943) | Microbial mat bacterial communities from mineral coupon in-situ incubated in ocean water Damariscotta River, Maine, United States -... | ecosystem: Environmental > Aquatic > Marine >...
ATTTCTGTTTTCTATTTTTTATTCCTTATTTCACTAAAAGTTTTAAAGCGCTTTTATGAGTGAAATAGGTTTTAGTAGAGGAGAGGTTGAGTGAATAGAGGTAACCTAGGTTGGCTGTTTTTGGGAAGTATGCTTTCCAGTTCAGCTTGGGCAGATACACAATTAAATCTGACCAAAGGGGTAACAGCAGTTAGTAGAGAGGTATATGATTTACATATGCTAGTGCTCTATATTTGTTCTGCTATCGGGTTAATCGTTTTTGGCGCTATGTTTTGGTCAATGGCATTTCATCGTAAATCTAAAGGCGCAAAAGCAGCAGATTTTCATGAGAGTACTAAGGTTGAAATACTTTGGACTGCAATTCCTATTGTCATTCTTATTGCCATGGCAGTGCCGGCAACTAGCACTTTGATTGACATGGAAAATAACGATAATTCTGAAGTCACTATTCAAATCACTGGTTCACAGTGGAAGTGGCATTACAAATATTTTGATCAAGATATTGAATATTACTCTGTGCTATCAACACCACGAGAACAGTATGAAAACCAAAATGGTAGTTTTGATGGCAATGGTGCCGATAAAGGCACCAACTATTTACTTGAAGTTGACAAACCTTTAGTTATTCCCGCCGGTAAAAAAGTTCGTTTTTTAATTACTTCTGATGATGTTATCCATTCTTGGTGGGTTCCTGCCTTTGCTGTAAAACAAGATGCTAACCCAGGCTTTATTAATGAAGCATGGACCAATGTAGATGAGCCGGGTGTTTATCGCGGTCAATGTGCTGAGCTTTGTGGTAAAGATCACGGTTTTATGCCAATTGTTGTTGAAGTTAAATCAAGCGAAGACTACGACGCTTGGTTAAATGAGCAACATGCGATGACAGCAAAAGCGGCTGATGCAGAAAAAGCGGCTTTAAGCGCTTCAATGAGTAAAGAAGAACTTATGCAGCTAGGTGAAAGCACCTATATGGCTTATTGTGCTGCATGTCATCAACCTACAGGTTTAGGTTTACCACCTGCTTTCCCTGCACTTAAAGGCAGTGCCTTTACTACAACAGGCTCAGTAACTGACCACGTTAAGGTTGTCTTTAATGGTCGCGCAGGTACAGGCATGCAAGGTTATGGCAAACAACTTAGCTTGAAAGAAATTGCAGCTGTTGTCACATACGAGCGTAATGCTTGGGGTAATGATACTGGTGACTTAGTGCAAAGTTCAGATGTTAAAGCAGCAAGCGAGGAGTAGAACATGACAACAGATACAATAAATGAATCGCTTGATGAGTCACATAACGATGAACATCACGACCATAAAATGACCGGCCTAAAACGCTGGTTATACACCACAAACCATAAAGATATTGGTACCTTGTACTTGTGGTTTGCATTTATCATGTTTTTAACCGGTGGCGTACTAGCCATGGTTATTCGCATGGAGTTATTTCAACCAGGATTACAAATAGTTGAGCCGGACTTTTTTAACCAGTTAACCACAGTTCATGGTTTAATTATGGTGTTTGGCGCAATTATGCCGGCATTTACTGGTTTTGCTAACTGGATGATTCCTATGATGATTGGGGCGCCAGATATGGCGCTACCACGTATGAATAACTGGAGTTTTTGGATTCTTCCTTTTGCTTTTGCTATTTTGCTTGGCTCATTCTTCATGGAAAGTGGTGCGCCAAACTTTGGTTGGACATTTTACGCACCCTTATCAACAACTTATTCAAATGGCAGTACCGCATTTTTTGTATTTGCTGTGCATATTATGGGTGTATCTTCAATAATGGGGGCAATTAATATTGTTGTTACCATTATGAATTTACGTGCGCCAAGCATGACTTATATGAAAATGCCGTTGTTTGTTTGGACATTTTTTATAACAGCCTATTTGCTAATAGCAGTAATGCCTGTTCTGGCAGGTGTGGTAACAATGTTATTAACCGATACTTACTTTGGCACTAGCTTCTTTAATGCAGCTGGTGGCGGTGATCCGGTTATGTTCCAGCATATCTTTTGGTTCTTTGGTCACCCTGAAGTTTACATTATGATTTTGCCGGCCTTTGGTATTGTTTCAACCACTATTCCTGCTTTTTCGCGCAAGAAACTGTTTGGTTATAGTTCAATGGTATATGCAACTGCGTCAATAGCTCTGTTGTCATTTATTGTCTGGGCTCACCACATGTTTACCACAGGTATGCCGTTATTTGGTGAACTGTTCTTTATGTACTGCACCATGTTAATTGCCGTACCTACAGGTGTTAAAGTATTTAACTGGGTGGCAACTATGTGGCGCGGTTCACTAACCTTTGAAACGCCAATGTTGTTTTCGATTGCCTTTGTTATTTTGTTTACTATTGGTGGTTTCTCTGGGCTGATGTTGGCCATGACGCCGGTAGATTTTCAATACCATGACACCTATTTTGTTGTTGCCCATTTTCATTATGTACTGGTTACGGGATCGTTATTCTCTATTTATGCAGGTGCCTATTATTGGTTACCAAAATGGACGGGTAACATGTACAACGATAGCTTAAGTAAATGGCATTTTTGGTGTTCACTAATTTCTGTTAATTTACTATTTTTCCCAATGCATTTCTTAGGTTTAGCAGGTATGCCACGTCGTATTCCTGATTATGCTTTGCAGTTTGCTGATTTCAATAAGTGGGTCAGTATTGGCGGTTTTGCCTTTGGCTTGTCACAGCTAATTTTCTTAGCAGTGGTGATCAAATGTATTAAAGGTGGCGACAAAGCGCCAGCTAAACCATGGGACGGCGCAGAAGGTTTAGAATGGACTGTGCCAAGCCCAGCGCCATATCATACCTTTAGTACACCACCAAAGGTTGATTAATATGAGTAAAGGAATAGAGCAAAACAATAGTAAAACCGTTAAAAAATTAGTCTTGGTAGTTTTTGCCATGTTTGGTTTTGGTTTTGCTCTAGTGCCTTTGTATGATGTTTTTTGTGATATCACCGGTTTGAATGGCAAAACCAACACCGAAAGTGTTGCCTATACAGATGATGGTATTGATACATCACGCACAATTAAAGTGCAGTTTATTACTAGGACAGCTAAGGCTATTCCTTGGGAGTTTGAGCCAGTAATAAATGAAGTGTCAGTGCACCCGGGTGAAATGAAATTTGTTAATTTCTATGCAAAAAATATTTCCAAACGAGATATTGTGGGTCAAGCAGTACCGTCGGTTTCTCCGGGTATTGCCGCTGGCTATTTTCAAAAAATTGAATGTTTTTGCTTTACACAGCAGCCTTTAAAAGGTGGCGAAGAAGTAGAAATGGGCTTGCAATTTTATGTTGATTTAGATTTACCTGATGAAATAACAACACTGACCCTGTCGTACACTCTGTACGATATTAGCAGTACTGTTGACTCGTAAATTGTGTACTTGTTTACTCTAATTGTAAGTGAGGCTTTGCCTTACAAATGTAAAGAATAAGGGAACAAAAATGACAACAAAAGAATATGAAAGTTATTATGTACCAGCACAAAGTCATTGGCCAATTGTAGGCGCAGTGGCATTGTTTATGATTGCCTTTGGCGCGGGAAGTTATGTTACCGATATTAAAAATGAAGTAAGTGGCTATGGTGGTTATTTGTTACTCGCCGGTATTGCCCTCGTTATTTTTATGGTCGTTGGTTGGTTTACTAATGTTATTAATGAATCAATGGCAGGGAAATACAGTCATCAAATGGATCAATCATTTCGTCAAGGCATGAGTTGGTTTATTTTCTCTGAAGTGATGTTTTTTGCCGCATTTTTTGGTGCATTGTTTTACGCACGTACATTTTCTGTACCTTGGTTAGATGGTGCTGGTAATAACGCAATGACAGGTGCTATTTTATGGCCTGAATTCACCGCGACTTGGCCTTTATTGAAAACACCTGATGGTACAGAAACAACAGGTATGGGCTGGTATGGTTTGCCATTAATTAACACCATTTTATTATTAACCTCATCTATTACAGCGCATTTTGCTCATGTTGCCTTAGAGCAAAATAAGCGTCCACAATTAAAAGTATGGTTAGGGTTAACCATTATTTTAGGTCTTACTTTCTTGTTCTTTCAAGTACAAGAGTATGCGCATGGCTATTCTGAAGAAATGCAGTTGTACTTAACCAGCGGTATTTACGGTAATACATTTTATATGTTGACCGGCTTTCATGGTATGCATGTAACACTCGGTTGTATCATGCTAATTGTGATGTTTTTTAGGGTATTGAAAGGACACTTTACCCCAAATAATCACTTTGCTTTTCAAGCGGCAAGTTGGTACTGGCATTTTGTTGATGTAGTGTGGGTGATCCTATTCGTCTTCGTCTACATTCTTTAGGCACCTGACTGGATTCTTCGCTTAATTTCTTCGTCAAAGGTACTCATTGACTAGCGTCAACTCCGTGCCTTTTCCTTGAACTAAAGCGAATTATCTGCGCCAGTCACTACTAAAGATATTTTATTTATAATAGACGAGGTCCTATTTAATAAGGTCGTGGGTTTGGGGTGATTAATCCGGTTAACAAGCCAATGAGTAATAATAATACTATGGCTACGGATACCATGAGTCGACGACCGATATATTTAGTCATCGAGGGTTGGTTTGGCTCGGGCTTTTTATTCATTATAAATAAAGCGCGAAACAGGTTGTAAATCATAAATAATAATAGTGCAACAATCACAATTTTAAATAACATAGTAAATTCCTATTTTATGCTTTATGTAGTTTAGGCTTAAGCCTGACGAAGCTAATGTTGTAAGGATTCAATTTTTTAATGCCAAGTAGTAGCTCTTCTAAATTTGAAGAAAAACAAGCAAGCAATTTCAATAAATATACCCTGCTTTGGCTTGTGGTTACTGTGCTTGTTTTTTATTCATTAGTAAAGCTTGGTTTTTGGCAAAGTGCTCGGGCATTAGAAAAAGAACAACGATTGGCACAAATTGAAAAACTAACATCGCAAGCCCCCATTTCGTTGTCACAATTGCTCTCCCTTACCCATAATGGCACTGCGTTTAAAAGCATAAATGATTTTCCTGTTGAGATTAAAGGGGAGTTTAACCAAAGCAACGTATTTTTATTAGACAATCAAGTAAACAAAAACCGTTTAGGCTATCGAGCTTATCAAGTGGCAGTTAGCGGAAAACACGCTGTGCTGGTTAACTTAGGCTGGGTACAAGGTTCAATTAATAGGCAAGAGCTACCAGTAGTTAAACCATTAGCAGGCAAATATCAATTTAAAGGGCATGTCCGCCTAATTGAAGTAGGTGTTCAATTACAAGAGCAGGTATTCTCTAAAGTAGAATGGCCATTGCGAGTTCAGCAAATAGAGTTGGATAAATTTTCTGCATTAATAGGTCGTCAACTCTTGCCCTTTGTTGTGTATTTAGATAAAAATGAACAGTTAGGTTTTGAGAAAAATTGGCAGCCTATTGTCATGCCTCCAGAAAAACATCGAGGTTATGCTTTTCAGTGGTTCGCTTTAGCGTTTGCTTGGTTACTATTAATGTTATGGGCAAAATTTGGTTCTAAGATCAGAAATAAAGAAAAATAATAATAAGGCAGTAGTATGAATTCAATGCAAGATGAAATTCCCTCAGATCAATCCGGAAAAATTCAACAAAAAAATCGTCGTAGTTTATTAACTGTTATCGCAATTTTTGCTTTGCCTATCATACTTGCTAAGTTTGCTTTAGATGGTGACTGGTTGGCTACAGGAGTTACCAATAAAGGTACTTTATTAACGAATGAACTAACGTTAGCGCAATTAGGCATTGAAAAATCTGAATTTAATGAACAGTGGCTAATGCTATACAGTTTACCAACAAGCTGCGCTACTAATTGTCAAAAAACAATGGAAGCAGTACATAATACTTATATTGCCTTAGGTAAAGAAATGCCGAGAGTGACACCGGTAGCTTTATATCAACATGAGTTTTCTACAGAGCAACTGCAACATCTTGCTAAAAGCCAATGGCAGTTAGTGGCAATGCCAATACAAGCAAAACAATACATTGATAAATCACAAGTACTTATTGTTGACCCGCTTGGTAATGTTTTTTTGAGTCATCAAATTCCTGATAATGCTGAGCAATTACCGCAATTTGGTAAACAAATTTTAGCAGATATGAAAAAAGTACTTAAATACTCAAAGGTTGGTTAATATGAATGATCAAGCTTTATACACTAAACACAATCAAGCCGTTAAAAAATTAGTTTTTGTTAGTATTCTACTTGCATTAGTAGTGGTTGCTTTAGGAGCTTACACTCGATTGACTCATGCCGGTTTGGGTTGCCCTGATTGGCCAACTTGTTATGGTTTAATTGATGTTCCGGAAACATCCGAACAGATAGCGAAAGCTGAATTGGCACACCCCGGCAGTAAAGTTGTACCCCACAAAGCGTGGAATGAAATGATCCACCGTTATTTCGCGGGTAGCTTAGGTTTGTTGATTTTAGCCATAGCATTTTTATCCTTTAAGAATCGTGCTCAAGGCACACCCTTGCGTCTACCCTTACTTATTCTAGCCATCGTCATTTTTCAAGCCGCCTTGGGCATGTGGACTGTTACCATGAAGCTAATGCCCATCGTGGTTATGGGGCATTTGTTAGGGGGATTTACCACGCTATGTTTATTATTTTTACTGCACTTACGTTTAAAGTCTAATCGTATAAATCGCAGTGATTTTGCCGTAAAAAAATATGGTCGTTATGCCCTATTAGGCGTAGTTATTCTTACTGGGCAAATAGCGTTAGGTGGTTGGACATCATCTAATTATGCAGCGTTAAGTTGTGTTGAGTTGCCTATTTGTCAGTCAGGCTGGCAGGAACAAATGAATTTTGAGAATTCGTTTGATTTGGTGCCACCAGCACGAGATAGTTACGAACATGGCCATTTAGCACATGATGAGCGGGTAACTATTCATGTTATGCATCGCTTTGGCGCTATTGTCACCACATTATATTTAACTTGGCTAATTTTAATGGTTTATTTTAAGGCGCAAACAAGTACGTTTAGATCGTCTGCACTTATTGTTGGTGTTGCTTTAGTTATCCAAGTAATACTGGGGATCAGTAACATTTGGTTTTCTTTGCCGTTATCTGTTGCTGTAGGTCATAATATAGTTGCGGCATGTTTGATGTTAACCTTAATTGCGTTAACGTATCGCTTACGCCGTAAAATTTGAGGATAAATTATGTCTGATGAAATGATAATTGAAGCCGAGGTTGCTCAAGTGAATACTCCCAAATGGCGTGCTTATTATGATATTACTAAACCGAGAGTGGTAGCACTGTTAGTATTAACTGCCGTTGTTGGTATGAGTTTATCTGTGCCTGGAGGTTTACCTTGGCAATTGTTTTTACCTGCCATGTTAGGCATTGGTTTATTATCGTCTGCAGCCGCGGCAATTAACCATATTGTTGATGAAAAAATTGATGCCATTATGGGTAGAACGCATAATCGCCCGTTACCTGAAGGTCGTATAACGGCTAATAGTGCCATGGTTTTTGCGTTTAGCATCGCCTTACTTGGCTTTGTAATGTTATATGCTTTGGTAAACCCATTAACTGCGTATTTAACCTTGGCTGGGTTAGTTGGTTATAGCTTTGTTTATACCTTGTATTTAAAGCGAGCTACACCACAAAACATCACTATTGGTGGTCTTGCTGGTGCTATTCCGCCATTGCTAGGTTGGACAGCAATGACTAATGAAATTCACCCTCATGCCTTATTACTAGTATTGTTAATTTTTACATGGACACCACCTCACTTTTGGGCGCTGGCAATTCATCGTAAAAATGACTATGCAAAAGTAAATATTCCAATGTTACCAGTAACTCATGGGGTTAATTTTACTAAAACTCAAATCTTGTTATATACAGTTTTACTCTTTGTGGTTGGTTTATTACCTTACTTGGTTGGCATGAGTAATTGGTTGTATTTGATTGGCGCGGTAAGCTTAAACTTACTATTTTTTGCCTATGCGTGGAAACTGAAGTTTAATGCTAATGAAAATACTGCTATGGATACCTTTAAGTTCTCTATTATTCATTTAATGCTGCTATTTATCATTCTTCTACTTGACCATTATTTATTACAAATAGGGTAAATATTTATCTCATGAATAAATTTTTTATTGTTATTCTTGCTGTCGCAGCGGCGCTAGTAGTTGGCGCCTTCTCATTTAAACAGCTCACGAAATTACCATTGCCAGAACATGCACTCTATTATCAGCAACCTAGAGAGGTTAAAGCTTTTGCATTAACTGACCATAAAGGTCAAGTATTTGGTAAAGACCAACTCAGAGGTAAGTGGTCATTAGTCTTTTTTGGTTATACTTCTTGCCCTGATGTCTGCCCAACAACATTACAAAACTTAGGCTTTATTTATGACGATTTAAAAGCGGTTGCTAAAAATAGCCAAGTGTTATTAGTGACGGTTGATCCACTGCGTGATACCCAAGAAAAACTCAGCCAATATATTGCTTACTTTAACCCTGAGTTTATTGCGCTAAGAGCTGGCCATGAGGTGCTCTTTCCGTTCGCTCGTAATATGGGCTTGATGTATTCTATTAGTGAAGACAAAGAAGATTACTTAGTTGATCATAGTGCTTCGTTAGTATTAATAAACCCTGATGGCAAGATAACCGCTATATTCAAACCTGAGCAAGCTGTTGGTAAAGTGCCAAGCATTGATAGTGATAAATTGCTGAGTGACTTTCAAAAAATCGTCAATCTGTTTTAATTTCTTTTCTTAATCCGCTCCTTAATTAGCTCAACATTTTATTGTAAAAATGATAGCCATCTATTGGTTTAATCGGGCTAATATTTACCAAGAATTTCCTTTTTATTTGCACAGAAAAAACACAAAACCCAAAAGTGCTTAAATTATACTCGAATAAGAAGGACGCTTATGAATAAAATATTTCAATTATTATAAGCTGTATAAATAATATCGTAAAAATTTACTATTTATATCAATGGGAGCAGCAACAAAAATCCTTAATAAAACTAATTAAATAGGAAATGTTTATGAAAAAGATAATAATACCATTACTCATGCCCGCCACCTTTCTGGTTGCTGGTTTCAATGCTCAAGCCGCAACGTGTGATGCAGTAGAAGTTACTGCTTCTGCGCTAAATGTCAGAACAGGCCCATCGACTAGCAATACTAAAGTAGGCACAGTTCAATATGGTGAACAGTATGTCAAAACAGACGAATCAGGCAACTGGGCAGAAGTTTGGTATGACGGCGAAAAACGTTGGCTTTCAGCAGCCTCATACACCACGCCTGTAACGGTTAACTGCGGCAGAGTAACTGCCGGAGCACTTAATGTGAGAAGTGGCGCTGGCTCATCTTATAGCATAGTAGGCACAGTACCATTAGATTCACAATGGGTTATGTTAGGTAGTTCTAGCAGCGGCAGTTGGGAGCAAATCTACTTTGACAGCGAAAAACGCTGGGCTTATGGTAGCTATCTTGATACCAGTGAAACACCAGCGCCACCACCGCCAATTTCAGTAACTGACTTTGTTATTAATAATGGCGATACAAGCACGGAAAGTCAGTTTGTTAATGTTACTTTTACCATCAATGGCAGTACGGCAACGCAATTTATGATGAGTGAGTATGCTGATTTTTCAGATGCAGATTGGGTCGATTTCAATAGCAATCCCGGCTTTTCAGTTACTGCAGGTGATGGTACAAAAACACTATATTATCGAGCGAAGAATGCAGAAGGTCGTGTATCTGATACCGTCTCAGACAGTATTGAGTTAGTGACCCCTATTGTTAGTCCAAACCGAACTATTGATGATGCTGCTTGGTTTGCTGAATATCGCAATCAATTTGGTAGTTTAAGTCAAGGGCAGGTTGATGGTATTAATTTCATTATTCCTAATATGGAAAAAGATACTGAGGCTGCTTACACAAACGTTACCGTATTTGAACGTCAAATGGCGTATTTATGGGCAACAATGAAATTAGAAGTTGCGAATACTTATAAGCCAATTACTGAATATGGTACACAATATTGTGCTAACTATGATGGTGGCTGTACTTATAAAGGCCGTGGTTATGTGCAATTAACTCATAAATATAACTATCGTAATATGACTCCTCATGTAAATCGTATTTTAGGACTTAATATTGATTTAGTTGCTAACCCAACTTTAGCTCTAGATCCTGATATTGCCTATACCGTAATGTCTTACGGTTCATTTAATGGCGTGTTTACTGGTAAAGCTATTGGCGATTATATTAACGCGAATGGAACGGATTATTATAATGCCCGTCGAGTTATTAATGGTACTAATAAGGCATCATTAGTTGCAGGTTATGCGGCTAAGTTCCAAAAAGTAATGGAAGCAGCGACTAATTAATGGCTAGTTTTATTAGTGAAAAATTATCAGGGGCACTACTGCCCTTGGTAATTGCTGTCAGCACTGGAGCAGCGGGGGGCTACTATTTTGGTAGCCAAAATTTAACCATAAGTGAAGATGAGGTGATAGCGCAGCAAGATGCGCTTACTAGCCAAGGTGACGTTGAGTTTAATGCTATTTCTCACTCTACATTGAAAAAGGCAGATAAAACGAGCAACAAGCACAGTAACCAAAAAACAGCCAAGGTTGTAAATGCTCAAGGTGATATAGTTCCTGAAGGCACCTTTTATACTGATTTCAATGAAAATGTTGAGGTGGTGATGTTGTCAGTACAAACGTTACCGGAATTATTAGCAGCTAGAAATTTTAAAGCGTTAGCTAAGTTGAAGCAAAGTCTGTTGTCTAAAGTCAAAGCAGATAGTGCTGCATTAGATGAGCTAGTGTTAGCGGTGCAGGATAATTTGCAAAATGAAGATGTTAAAGAACAATTATTGCAGGTGTTAGCACAAGTTAAAGACCCTAAAGTAGAGCAAATGGCACAAGATTTAGCGCTTTCATCGAGTCGTGAAGATAAACTGACAGGGTTGAATTTGTTAGGCGACTTAAACATGGCTAATGATGAAACCTTAAATATTGCAGTCTCAGCGCTAAACGACAACACTGATGGAGAAATGCTACAGGCAGCTATGCGAGCAATGCCTAATATGCAAATATCGAGTGAACGAAATAGTGAAATACTGTCTCGTTTAAATGATTTAGCGCAAAATAAAGATGAATCTGTACGCAGTGAAAGTTTGTTTGCTATTGCCAAGCAGGCCAAAACTCCAGAGCAATTAAAGCCTTTAATGTCAGCGCTTAACTCTGCTAGTATTGATGAGCAAATTAGTGCTGCCATGGCAATAGAAAAAAGTACGGTTACTAGTGATGAGTTAAAACGTTCTTTGTTAGCACAAGTAAGCAATCCGCAGTCATTACCAGAAGTTCGTGCAATGTCAGCGAATGCGTTAACTCGCTTTAGTTTAAGCTCAGCTGAGCTTGATGTTGTTGCTAAATTCAAGCAGACACAGCAATGGAATGGTGGTAGCTAATCAGACTTTTTGTCTCAACATGCGATGACAAGATGAAAGAGTGAAAATAAATGAATATTTTGAAAATGTTACTGTACTGGTTTTTTATTAGCACAGCGGTGTTTAATATCAAAGTCGCTAAGGCTAATGCCGCTAATAACAGCACTAGTGCTGTACAAACTGTGAATCAAGGTGTTGAATTTATTATTACGCAGGGAAGCTCTTTTGATTTTAAAGCCATCAGAAAAATATCAGGTGAAATTGCTCATGCTGCGCAAGGCAACACTCAAGCATTAGCGCAACTTATTAGTTTGTTCAAACAAAACCTTAAAAACGTCACGGTTACCAATCGCTTACTGGTGATACTGGCGTCAATAAAACAAGCTGAAGTAGAAAGGGTAGGGCAAGCTTTAGCACAATCAGCCAGTTATAATGAAAAATTATTGGGCTTAGAGTTATTAAGTAATTTGCAGTTATCATCAGCAGAAACCTTTACTCTTAGTGCTGATATTGTCTGTAATTCAAAGGATATAGCGTTAATAACAGAGGCGATGGCGGTATTAGCAAATATTGATTATTCACTGAAAAATAGTCAAAAAATATTAAAGTGTTTAGGTTCGGCTTCACAGCATCAAGACGATGCTATTCGCTCTAATAGTTTGTTCTTGATTGCACGCTATGCACAAAACACAGCGGAATTAAGGCCAGTTATTACTGCGCTGACTAGCCCAGATCCAGACGATAGAATTAGTGCCATGATGGCATTACAACAGAGTAAGGTAGTTGGCTCAGAGTTGAAAAGTATTTTATTAGCGACAATGTCGGATAAGCAATTTTCATGGGACGTCAGAAGTATTGCTGCAGAGGCCTTAGCTCGGTTTGATTTAACTCAAACTGAGCAGTTGCAATTATCCGCTTTTAAACAATCACAGCAAAATAACTAACCGCTAAAAAAACAAACCGGCTAAAGAATTATTGGTGTTTATAAGTGATACCAACTGCCATTTTCTTTTAAAATAAACCAGGGTTTTGAATACCAATAATAGCGCCCAGGTTTGCTAATGCTAGCCGCCGTGCAGTTGCAGCGAACTCTTCCAATGGGTAAGTCTCCGCTAAAATTAATCGTAAAACTGTTATCTCCTTGCCAGTTGATTTTTTGCTTACCTAAACCAGAAATATAACAGTTCAGCCCAGATTTATAGAAATCATCACTTGCAATGTTAAAGGTGACACTAGTCGTTTGCTTGTGCTGAAAAATAGTTTCAGCTTGTCCGTCGGCTAATTGAATGCTAAAAGGCAGTGAATTTAATTTATCGCGCAACCCTGAAATTTTGTCATAAGGCATAGAGGCGGGAAAACGCGGCACACTGGTTAAGTCAGTTTGCAAACCAACGGCGCCAGATTGTTGAGAAAAAGCAATAAAACCATTTTTGTTAGCCCAGCTTTGGATCGCAGGGCTATACTCGCCATAAGGGTAAGCAAAATAGCGCCAACTTTGTCCGGTTTTCGCTTTAATAATGTCTTCTGCTTTTAACAGTAATTGGGTTTGCTTAGCTAACCATTGCTCAGGCGTTAAACCCTCGCTTATACGTGTTAAGGAGTCATGTTCGTAACCATGATTGGCAATAATAACACCATCGTCGGCTAACGTTTTTAACTGTGCCCATGATAAATAATGAGATTTATTGCCTTTTTTGTCAGTATTTTCATTTCTGTTAATAATCGCCGGATTGACAAAAATGCTATAAGGGTAATTAAATTGATCAAGTAAGGGTTTAGCATGGGTTAAAACATCAACATAAGCATCATCAAAAGTGATGGCAACGGTTTTATCTTTTATTGGCTGCTGATTTTTTATTTTTTCCATTATCTGGGATAAAGACACCACATTAAAGCTTTGCTCTTGTAGGTACTTTAAGTGCACTTCAAACTGCTCAGGGCTAATACTGGTACTCTTTGGCGTAGTATTGCTGACATGATGATATTGTAAAATTACCGCGGCAACACTTGTAAAATGAACACAAAACAACAAAAGGGCGATAAGATAAATTCTCATGAGGTTTTCTCTTATGATAATGATGGTTTAAAATAGCGCCTTTTAATTGAAATGCCTAGTAATAAGGAAAAGTTCTTGCCAAAAATTACCGATCTGGATCAACATAAGCAATTATTATTGCTCGCATTGCCAATGATCTTCTCTAATATAACCGTGCCTTTGCTAGGTTTGGTTGATACTGCGGTAATAGGGCATTTATCACATGCTTACTTTTTAGGTGGTAGTACCATTGGTGCTATGATTATCACTTCGGTTACTTGGCTGTGTGGATTTTTACGTATGTCTACCACAGGGCTAAGTGCACAAGCCTTTGGTATAAGTGATATAGACAAAAACTTGCGGGTGTTATTTCGTGGTTTAATTGTTGCCGTGACGCTTGGTTTGATCTTGATATTTCTACAGTCGCCTTTTATTAATGCGGCGCTGAGTTTATCTGGTGGCTCAGAGCAAGTGACCTTTTATGCTCGCCAATACAGTGAAATTCGCATCTGGGGATTTCCGGCATCACTAGGTAATTTAGTTATTTTGGGCTGGTTAATTGGCAATCATCAAACTAAATCAGTGATGTGGCTGCTAATTGTCACCAATTTAATTAATGTAACCTTAGATCTAGTATTTGTTTTTGGTTTGGGCTGGCAAGTACAAGGTGTTGCCTTTGCGACACTTATTGCAGAATATTGCGGCATGGTACTCGGCTTGACTATTGTTTTTACTCGTTATAAAACAGCACTTACGCGCTTATTTAACAGCAGTCGTTTGTTGCTTTCTTCGTTAATTGAGCGAGCAAGTTTGCTTAATTATTTTAAACTCAATCGCGATATTTTAATTCGCACCCTATGTTTAGAAATTTGCTTTATTTTTATTACTTTTCAAGGCGCGCGCTTAGGCGATAATGTGGTAGCGGCCAATGCTATTTTGATGAATTTCTTATTATTGATATCCTTTGGTTTAGATGGTATTGCCAATGCAACTGAAGCTATGGTTGGCAAAGCACAGGGTGAAAAAAATAGTAGAAAATTAAGAAGTACCGTCAACATAGCATTAATATGGACAGGTATTTTCGCTATCATTTATTCAATACTCTTTGCGCTAGCAGGTGAACTTTTACTCGTCCTAATTTCTGATATTCCAAGTGTGGTTGCTTATGCTAAAGATTACTTAATGTGGATGGTGCTATTACCAGTTATTGCTTGTTGGTGTTACTTATTTGATGGTGTTTATATTGGTTTAATGCAAGCAAAAGCGATGCGTAATAGTATGATCATTGCCACTTTTGCTTGTTTCTTTCCTGTGTGGTGGTTAATACAGCGCTCTTTACCTGAAGCCATGGGTAATCACGCGCTGTGGGCCGCATTTTCTATTTTTATGCTAGCCAGAGGTGTGACCTTGGCATGGCACTTTAACTTCAAATTAAAAACGACAGTTAGTGATCTCGATCAGGCTTTAAATTAGGAATGCTAGCCGTTGCCATCGCTTTTAAAACTATGCCTATGGCAAAACAAATAAAGGTGATTGCGCCCATTGCGGCTTTGTATTCTTCACTAACCTCACCAACATAAATAATAGTTAATAACACCCCAATAGCCGCACAGGCAAAGCTGATGTTAGCTATTACCGACATTATTTTTTGCCACATATGCTTAGGGTGGTGTTTAGCTTTTTCTTGAGGGTGGTTCATTGATACGGCCAGCGCTTGTTAAGTTACCTTATTTTAACTGAGCTGTGCTCAAATGACTTGATAAGCGTCAAACTTGTAGTTAATTTATTTTGTCGGTATTACGCTTGTTTCTGAGAAAAATATAACATTGCTTTTGCAAGCAGCCAACCACAAAAAAGCCCAGTAGCATTAGCTGCAATATCTAACCATTCTCCATAGCGATTAACATAGGGCTGAATAAGTTCAATTGCGCCACTAAACGTTATAAAGCCGAGGGTAATTACTAAGATGTTTTTAGGCTGTTTTATGGCTGTTGGCAACATTAATGCCGCATAGGCAATAAAGTGGTGGGTTTTATCCGTGCCCGGTACTTTAGGTAAATAAGATGCCGGCCAAAGTGACAATGTTGCAATGCTGATAAGTAATAGTAAGGTGATATGAAACCAGTATTTCTCAATAGCTAATGTTAAATAATTAATCATGAGTACTTATTGTTTTTTTATGACGATTGAGAATATTAAACCAACGATTAGCAAAAATACCTAGATAACCCCAAGCGGCAATTAAGCAGGCAAAAGCGACAATAATAAGCCCCAGTACTTGCCATAAATGATGATAGAAATAACCAATAGCAATAAAAATCAATCCTAAAGCAAACAGGCCAAGACCACGTAAAAATATCGTTAAGCTACGTTGCGGGTTTTGACCTAATTTAGCGAGTAAATTATTCATACACCTTTTATTCTTTTAATCATCACTCGGCTTAAAGTTGTATGGTTCAATTAAAAGAAAAATGCACGGAGTTGACTTTAGTCAATGAGTACATTTGACGAATTAATTGTGCTATACAGCAACAAGCGGAAAATGATTTAATAATAAGAGTGATCACCACGCTCATGCTCAGTGACATCTTTAACGCCTTTAATTTCATCACCCATAATTTCGATTAACTGTTTTTCAATACCATCTTTAACGGTAACATCTATTTGGCTACAGCCATTACAGCCACCACCAAATTGTAAAACGGCATAACCATCATCAGTAATTTCAACTAAAGTACACTCACCGCCATGTCCGGCTAATTGTGGATTAACTTCAGCTTGTAAAAAGTAATGCACGCGTTCAAATAAAGGCGCGTCATCGGCAACTTTACGTAATTTAGCATTTGGCGCTTTAAGGGTTAGTTGAGAGCCCATTTGGTCAGTAACAAAATCAATTTCTGCGTCTTCTAAAAAGCCTTTGCTGTCGGCATCAACCATGGCAGAAAAACCCTCAAAAGGTAATTCAATGTCGTCAGGCTCTACAGCGTCAGCAGGACAATATGATACGCCACATTCAGCTTTAGCTGTTCCCGGGTTAACAACAAATACTCGGATATGCGTGCCTTCTGCTTGTTGAGACAACAGTTTGACAAAGTGCTCTTGGGCGCTAGGTGATATAGTGATCATAATACAATGGCTCTCTTGCTTGCTCTAATTTTGCAGCTTTAATCTTTAAAAACGTAAATATACTTGAGTGTTTTACTCAGGTATATTCATTTTACGCTGCTATCTTGTGATGTGCTAATGATTTTTCGGCTTTTATTTGTTATTTTATCTCAGATCATCAAATTGGGATTTATTATGTTATTGCCTCGCTTTTTTATTTTATTTTTTGTACTCATGCCAATGGTGTTTCTATCGGCATTTTTATCAGCTTCGCCAGTGCAAGGTTTTTTGCCTAAACAAGTCAGCTTTAATGCAACAACGCCTTTACCCAAGGAAACTTTAGGCTTTGAAATTGGGCAACGTCATGTCAGACATGATCAGCTTAAACAATATTTTAATGTCTTAGCGCAGCAGTCAAATAGAGTAAAAATAACTTCTATTGGTAAAACAGCACAACTACGTGAGCAATTTCTTGTTACGGTTTCAAATCCTGAAAATTTAGCCAGTTTAGATAACATTCTCGCTAAGCGTCACCTGCCAAGCTCAAATAAAAAAAACCTTGATGAGCCTTTAGTTGTTTGGCTTGGTTACAGTGTGCATGGTGATGAAATCAGTGGCGCAAATGCCGCAATGGTGGTGGCCTATTATTTAGCGGCGAGTGAAGAAAAAGACATTGAAACATTACTGGCTAATACCATTATTGTGCTAGAGCCAAGCATTAACCCAGATGGCATGGACAGATTTGTTAACTGGGTGAGCACTTATCGTGGCTCAGCTAAGAATAGCGATGCTGCCCATATTGAGCATCACCAAAACTGGATTAGCGGTCGCACCAACCATTTCTGGTTTGATTTAAATCGTGATTGGCTCTTGCTATCGCAACAAGAAAGTCGTCACAGATTAAAATATTTTCATTTATACCAGCCGAATGTGTTGGGTGATTTTCACGAAATGGGTGCCAATGGTAGTTACTTTTTTCAACCCGGTGTTGCTAGCAGAACTCACCCGTTAACACCGAAGAAAAATGTTACTTTAACTAAAGCACTAGCAAATTTTCATGCTAAAGCACTAGATCAAGCACAACGCTTATATTACAGCGAAGAAAATTTTGATGATTTTTATTATGGTAAAGGTTCAACCTATCCAGATATAAATGGCAGTATCGGTATCTTATTTGAACAAGCTAGCGCGCGAGGTATGCAGCAAGACACAGTCAATGGTTTGTTAACTTTTGAATACGGCATTCAAAATCATGTTTTAACATCGCTCTCAACCATAGAAGGCGCATGGCAAAATCGTAAAGCGTTGAAAGAGTATCGTAAAGAGTTCTATCAACAAGCACTTAAACAGGCGAAAAAAGAAAAGTTTGAAGGTTACCTACTTAGAGAAAGCAATGATTTATATCGTTTAAACATCCTGTTAGACAAACTCACTCAACATCAAATCAATGTTTACCCATTAACTGATGACTTTAGTTACCAAGGTAAAAAATATCCGAAAGAAAGCAGTTATTATGTGCCGTTAGCACAAGCACAATATCGACTGGTGCAAGCGTTATTTAACCAAGCTAAAGATTTTCCAGACAACACTTTTTATGATGTGTCTGGTTGGACTATGCCGCTAGCAATGAATATTGACTTTGAAGCTGTAGCTAGCACTTGGGGATTAGAGTTGGCTGATAAGCCTTGGTCTAAAAATGACATTGTTGATGTTAATAAAACAACCACCCAAGCAACAGATTATGCCTACGCATTTGAGTGGCATCATAGTTTAGCGCCAAAATTACTAAATCAATTACTCCGCAAACAAATTAAAGCTAAAGTAGCTACAGGTGGTTTTGCCAGCCAAGTAGCAGGTAAAGAGCGTGTTTTTGCCAGTGGCACTATTATAATTCCGGCAGGTATTCAAACAACTCAACAATGGCGTGGAGTTCTAGCAGAATTAGCCAGTAACACCAATATTGAATTAGTAACTATTAATAGTGGCTTAACAAGCCAAGGTATTGATTTTGGTAGTAGTTCATTTAAGCTTTTAAAACAGCCAAAAGTGCTACTTTTAGGTGGTAAAGGCATTTCGCAATACGAAGCAGGAGAAATTCGCTATTATCTTGATGAAACACTCAACATTCCCGTAAGTATTGTCGAACACTCTCGTTTATCAACGATTGATTTATCTTATTACAGTCACTTAGTTTTGGTAAATGGTGATTATAAAGCCTTATCAGATAGCGCTAGTAGCAAATTGAAAGCATGGATTAAAGGTGGTGGTGTAGTTATTGGTCAAAAGCGCGGCGCAGCATGGCTCGCGAAACAAGATATTTTATCTGCCAGCTTTACCAGTAAAAAACACATTGATCAGCTTTTTGATAGTGAACAATTAAGTTATCAAGATAAAGAGAAACTTAATGCTAGAAAACGTATCGCCGGTGCTATTTTTGCAACAGAACTCGATCTTTCTCACCCACTTGCATTTGGTTATAGCAAAAAAGAGCTACCTTTATTTCGTAATAGCACCTTGATTATGGATGCGGGTCAACAGCCGTTTATTACTTTAGCAAAATATAAACCTGTGCCATTACTTAGCGGTTATACCGATAAAAACTTAGTACATCGTTTAGCGCATAGTGCTGCCATTGTCGCCCATAACTATGGCAAGGGTAGAGTTATTGCCACTAGTGATGTGTTAGCTTTTCGTGGTTATTGGTTAGGCAGCGCTAAATTATTAGCAAACAGTTTATTTTTTGCTAAAGCCTTTAGTGCGTCAGCTAAATAGTGCTCCGGTTAAAAATTAGCGTGTAAGTATAGTTGAGAGGCTTAATTACTAGACAGTACTAGGCAGAGTTAAACAAACAGCTACCACGGTAACTTTGGCAATGCCGCTGTTTTTTAATAACTTACTTATTTCACTGGCGGTACTGCCTGTTGTTAATACATCATCAATTAAAATAACGTGGCGAATAGGGTTCGATAATGCTTTAGTTAGCGTAAAAGCGTTTGCTAAGTTACTACGCCTTTGATTGCCTGTTTGTCCTACTTGACTCTGATTTTTTTTAACGCGAACTAGCGCACTGTCATCATAAGGTAGTTGCAAGTGTTGTGCGAAAGCTTTAGCAATAAGATGTGCTTGATTATAGCCACGAATTTGCCATTTACTCAGGTGTAAGGGTACGCTGAACACCATATCTACAGGTACACATTGCAAGGTTGATGGTTGTTGTAGCCATTGTTTTGCAAGTAAATAAGCAAACAATGACCCTAGTTCAAAACGACCTTGATATTTAAATTGCACTAACCATTGGTTGAATGGCGGCAAATAAGGCGAAAGGCAAAATAAATGGTCAAATGCTACTTTCGGTAACGCTTTATTTATTGCTGGCCAATTTAATAAGTCAGCTTGAATTACCGACTGTTTGAACAAGGGGAGCTCGGCCAAGCAATATGAGCATAGCAAGCTTTGTGCGCACTTGTTTTCACTAGCCGGAGGTAAATGATTACCACATAAATCACACTGACCAAGTGAAGACAATAATTTTTGATAAAAGCGGCGAATCTGTGTTTTCCATTTCATTGTGCGCATCCATTTTGTAAAATAAGGCTAATTTATTCTCTCCTTAAGATATCAGCATGGCAGAAACTCTTCATATTTCCACTTATGAGCAATTATCGTCAGTAAATGAAAAGCAAAAAATTCCGGTAGTTTTACTCCATGGTTGGGGATTAAACTCAGCAGTTTGGCAGCCATTTATCGATAATCTCTCCACTGAATTCACCGAAGTGTTTTCTATCATTACCATTGATTTACCGGGTTTTGGCTTTAATGTAGATAAAGATATTAGCCCATATTCTGTTGCCAACATTTGTCAACATATTGCTAATACAGTTACAACACCGGCAATTTATATAGGTTGGTCATTAGGCGGGCTTATCGCAACAGAAATGGCGCTATCACACTCCAAAAAGGTGCTTGCTTTAATTACAGTAGCAAGCTCGCCCCGATTTGTTGAAGAAGCTGTTGAGCTAAATGCTACTCAAGAACTGATATGGCCTGGCATCAAAGCAAACGTGTTAGAGGCTTTTCATCAGCAGCTACAAGTTGATACCAAAAAAACTATCAGTGGCTTTTTAAAAATACAAGCTATGGGTAGCCCACATATTCGACAAAATATTAAAGAAATTTCTCAGCTTGTTTTTCAGCGTGAAATGGCCAATAAAGCCACTCTAGATAATTCATTAAAATTACTAGAAAGCAGCGATTACCGAGAACAAGTTGCTAGCATTAAACAACCATTCTTTCGTTTATATGGCAACGCAGATAGCTTAATACCTAAAGCCGTTATTGAAAAAGTGAGTCAGTTGGCTCCAAAAAGCGAGCATCATGTGTTTAAACAAGCTGCTCATGCGCCATTTATTTCTCATACAGATGACTTTAGAGAAGTTCTCTCAAAGTGGCTATTAGCAAAGCTTAGCAGCCATTTTAGATAAGTTTATTTTACTTTACTTTTTTATCGTTTTGGTTAATAATTAACCAATGGCGATATGATTAAGTGAGGAGAGTCTGATGGAAATACAATCAGCATTTAATTCGGGTGTGCAAGGGCTTCAACAAGCAGCAGAAACAGCAAACAAAGCAGCAGCAAATATTGTTGAGGAAACGACTGCCCAAGAAACAAACGCTGTTCAAGAGGCAGATGCTGCAAATGAAACGCCGACGAACAACCAACAACAAGTACCTGATTTAAATCAGTCTTTAGTTGATTTGAAAGTTGCTGAATTCCAAGCGAAGGCATCAACAGAAGTTATCAAATCGGCAGATGATAGTTTAGGTACTTTGCTTGATGTAACCGCTTAGCGAGTTATGTTAAGTCTTAGCTTATGTTGATCTAGTTATGAATATCACACCGCAAGTGCCAAACCTATCAATACCTACGGTGCTTAACCCACCTACGGAAAGCTTGCGTCGTGAAAATAACCAAAGAGAAATTATCACTCAGCCGGCAGCGACTAGTCAGTCAGCCGCAGAAAAAGGTGTTGCCTCAGAGCGCGAGCGAAGCCGCACTCCCGCACAAAATAATGCCAATATAGATTTTGCATCAATAAGCGAACAAGCTGAATTAGCAAATACCAGCATTAGCGAGCAAGAAAGCAGCCAAGATCAAGAGAACACCGGTGAGTCTCAAGAAAATGCTCAAGAAGCTAATGAACAAGAAAACTCAAATAGCAATGAGCAACAAACACGTGCACAAGCGCTAGAACAAGAGCGTGTGATAAGTCAGTTACAACAAAGAGATAAAGAAGTTCGTGCTCATGAAGCTGCACATTCAGCTGTTGGGGGCTCTTTCACTGGGGCTCCTAGCTATTCTTTTGATACTGGCCCTGATGGTAAAAGGTATGCGACAGAAGGCGAAGTATCTGTGGATTTATCGTCGGTACAAGGCGATCCTAAAGCTACTATTGCTAAAATGAAAGTAGTGCATGCTGCGGCATTAGCCCCCGTTAATCCATCAGTGCAAGATACTCGTGTGGCAAGCACTGCCACCCAGTTAGGGCTTCAAGCACAATCGGAGCTATTAGTAGAGCTTGATAGCACCCGCAATGAACAACAGGCACAAAGTAGCGTACGAAGAACAGCGGCATTGGATCAACAAGAAACGCTAGCTGACAGCGGTCAAACGGGTTTAGCACCAGCATTTGATGTTTTGATAAATAAAACCCTCGAAAGCCAAGAAAAAATAGCGCCTAGCCAATCGCAAGAAGTGATTCAACGCTCATTAAGAATTGAAAGCTATTATGCGAGTATAACTCAGGCCTATGAAAAGCCGCCATCAAATAAATTTGAGTTAACCGCTTAATTTTTGGTTATATTTTTTGAAACAAAAAGCCCGCAAAGTTGCGGGCTTTTATGTTCAATACCAATGGCAATGAATGAGTATTAATCAAGTAGACTAAATACCGTAATCCTGACGATATTGCTTGATACTCGCTAAGCTTGTCGCTAGTTCATCATCGCTTTGCTCTGCAACTTTCTCTTCAAGGTAGGTAACTACGTCTTTTAAGGTTACAATTGAAATAACTGTTGTGGCAAAATCACGTTCAACTTCTTGAATTGCCGATAATTCACCCTGACCTTTTTCTTGGCGATCAAGCGCAATCAATACACCTGAAAGCTCAGCGTTATGGGCTTTAATAATTTCCATTGATTCACGAATAGCGGTACCTGCAGTGATAACATCGTCTACTAACATCACCTTACCGTTAAGCTCTGCACCAACTAAGCTACCGCCTTCACCATGAGTTTTAGCCTCTTTGCGATTAAAGCAGTAAGGTGCATCAAGGTTATGGTGATCATATAAAGCCACCGTAGTGGTGGTTGCAATAGGAATGCCTTTATACGCAGGACCAAAGACAAGATCAAAATCTATATTTGCATCAACTAAAGCAGCAGCATAAAAACGGCCTAAACGGGCTAAGTCACCACCGGTTTTAAATAGTCCGGCATTAAAAAAATATGGGCTAGTGCGGCCAGACTTTAGGGTGAATTCGCCAAAACGCAATACTTGCTTAGATAAAGCAAATTCAATGAATTCGCGTTGATAATCTTTCATTTTTTCTCCAAGATTTCTTAATTAAAGCGTAATTGTTTAGCTCAATGCCGCTTTTTGATGATCAAATAATTCGTTAATTGCATCTTTAGATAGCTGCATCATCGACTGCATTTCTTCAAAGCTAAATGGCTCTTCTTCAGCAGTGCCTTGTACTTCAATTAATTTGCCCGTATCTGTCATCACTACATTCATATCGGTTTCAGCATTTGAGTCTTCTGCGTAATCTAAATCAGCAACCGGCTCACCTTTATAAATACCAACCGAAATAGCGGCTATCATATGTTTAAGCGGATTGGTTTTAATAATATCTTTGGCGCGCATATAATTAAGCGCATCAACTAGCGCCACACAAGCACCGGTAATTGACGCTGTACGCGTACCCCCGTCGGCTTGAATAACATCACAATCAACCGAAATGGTATTTTCCCCTAAGGCTTTCAAATCAACAGCAGCGCGTAAAGCGCGCGCAATTAAACGTGAAATTTCTAGCGTACGGCCACTTTGTTTACCTGCGGCCGCTTCTCTGCGCATACGGGTATGGGTTGAACGTGGCAACATGCCATATTCAGCTGTGACCCAACCTTTACCTTGACCTTTTAAAAAGCGAGGTACACCTTCATCAACTGACGCGGTACAAATTACTTTAGTATCGCCAAATTCAATCAGTACAGAGCCTTCTGCGTGAGCCGTAAATTGACGTGTAATGGTTACTGGGCGTATTTGCCCTAATGTTCTGCCGCTTGGACGCATGGCGAATTCCTATAGTATGATCGAGTTAAATAATTGTCGTTATTATAAGTGTTCACTGTCAAATTTGACATAATGACTTTGAGTTTTTTTTGAAATATAGTGGTGCTTTACATGGTCAATACAGATAACTGAATTTTTTTATGAGGGTTTTATGAAATTTATTGTAAATGCTTTAGTGCTAACTTGGGGTATTGTCGCTTTTAATTTTTCGGTATTAGCAGATGAAAAAACAAGCTTACCCCTTTATAGTCAAGTGTATGACGACCAACGTAATGCCTTTGACGATGCTAATGCAGCGCTTAAATTAGCTCAAGAGACTAATCGTAATGTCTTAATGGTGATAGGTGGTAACTGGTGTGCTTTTTGTAAAAAAATGGATGCATTTTGGCAAAGTGATACTAGCGTAGGCCAAAGTTTACATAGTAAATATGTGATATTGAAAATCAATGTTAGTGATGAAAATAAAAACAAAGAATTTATGGCATCAATGCCACCTGTTTTGGGCTATCCACACATCTATATTTCTAACGCTAATGGTAAGTTGTTGTTGTCAAAAGATACTGCTGAACTTCAAAGCAATGAAAAGCATGATACTCAATTATGGTTAACCTTTCTTGATAAATGGCAAAGTAAGCAAACTAGCTCTTAGAATAAAAAGTGAGAAATATGACGTCATTTTTTGATAAAAACTATCGAACGCCCCTTTGGTTTACAGAAAAAGAAGCTACTAACCTATCACGGCGTGGTTTTTTAAAGTCTGCTGCAGGAGCAACGACAATCGCAGCAATACCTGCATTGGCGCTTACCCAAAGCGATAAAGCAAGGTTGCAACAACTTGTTAAAAGCGATCCTTGGAAAACCCTTGAAGCAACACTAAATCATTTATTACCTAAATCTGCCACAGGGCCAAGCGCTGTAGATATCAATGCGTTGGCTTATTTGCACCAAGTAATGACGGTGCAACCAACCCCACAACCAGAAAAAGAATTCATCTTAAAGGGTGTAGGTTGGTTAAATGGCTTTGCAAATAGTGAGTATCAAAAAACCTTTGTAGCGTTAACTACAACAAAGAAAGAATCATTACTGCGTAGCATTAGTCGTTCACAAGCAGGTGAGAATTGGCTGAACACCTTGCTTGGTTATATTTTTGAGGCAATGTTAACGCCGCCTTCTTATGGAGGAAACCCCAATGGCGTTGGTTGGCAATGGTTAGAGCATCAAGCAGGATTTCCATTACCCGAAAAAGGGCAGCGTTATTTTGAACTGCCACCAAGAAGCCAAGTGGGCGAACAAATAGCCGTTAAAAATGTTGAAGTAGTTAGAATAGTTAAAACCAATAAAACCAAAATCAAAAGAAGTAGCAAAGCATGAATAAAGTAAAAGATGTCGATTTTGATATTTGTATTGTTGGTAGTGGCGCTGGTGCATCGCCAGTTGCGTATACTATGGCAAAAGCGGGCGCTAAAGTATTAGTGCTCGAAAAAGGTCCTTGGCTAACCGAGAAAGAATTTTTTAAAGACGAATTAGCCATTAGTATTCATGACGCCTATAACCCAAAGCTTGAAGACGAGCAGCATGTCATAGAGGAAGAATACCAAAGCGAAGATGGCAAACCTTTTTGGCAAGGTGAAGCCACCAGTGATTCTGGCTGGACATGGTGGAACGGTAATGTTGTCGGCGGTTCATCTAATTTTATGAGTGGTTACTTTCATCGCTTAAAGCCAGTTGATTTTCGCTTAAAAACAGAATTCGGTGCTATTGAGGGCGCTAACATTGCCGATTGGCCAATTAGTTATGACGAGTTAGAGCCTTATTATGCCATGGTAGAACGTGAAGTTGGCGTTTCTGGCAGAGTTGTTAAACACCCTCATCAAGAGCCTCGTTCAAGTGATTTTCCTTATCCACCAATTGCTGAAGTTCCAATGTCGTCATGGATTGATAAGGCAGCCAAAGATATTGGTTATCATGCTATTCCTGTACCAAGAGCGGTATTATCACAGCCAGCAATGGGACGACAAAGCTGCGAATATTCAGGTTATTGCAGCAGTTACGGGTGCTCGTCTGGCGCTAAAGGTAGCGGTCGAGCTGCATTATTAAACCATGCGTTTGCCACGGGTAATTGCACTATTAAAGCAAACTCGAAAGTGCATAAAATTGCCACGGATGCACAAGGCAAAATTACTGGCATTCATTATTATGATGCCAAAGGTCGAAAACAAAATGTCACGGCAAAAACTTATGTGGTTGCTTGCCAAGCGGTTGAAACATCAAGGCTTTTATTAGCCTCGACAGGTGAAAAATTCCCGCAAGGTTTAGCCAATAATAATGGTCAAGTCGGCAAAAATTTACTCTTTAGTGGCGGCGGCACAGGTCAGGGTGATTTTTTCTTTGATCAGTTAACCGAGCAACAAGTCAGCGAATTAAAAGTAGTAGGGCCTTTTGTTAATAGAGCTTTGCAAGATTGGTATAAAATTGATGATAAAGCCTTCACCGGTGCTAGTGTTAATGGTAAAGCAAAAGGCGGAACCATTGACTTTTTATTCCATCAAAACCCAATTGCGCGCGCGCGTGGCACACAGTGGGGCAGTGATGAGCAAGGTAATGACAAGTTACTCTGGGGTGAAGAACTCAAGCAGAGTATGAAACAAGAATTTACCAGTTATAAAACCCTGCGTTTTGAAGTATTTAATGATTGGTTACCAACGGATGACTGTTTTGTTGCCCTTGATGATGAAGTAACTGATCAGTGGGGCGATGCAGTTGCTAAAGTACGCATTGGATATCATGATCATGACTTAGAAGTGGGCGCTTACTTAAGTCAAAAGGCCGAAAAGCTGTTAGAGGCACTGGGAGCTAAAAATATCAGCTCGTCAGTTAGTGGCTATCCTGCTACTAATTTAATGGCAGGAGGGTGTCGTTTTGGTGATGATCCAAAAACCTCTGTATTGAATAAAAACTGCCAAGCTCATGAAGTTGACAATTTATATGTAACAGACGGTTCATTTATGCCAACAGGTGGCTCTGTGCCATATACTTTTACTATTTATGCTAATGCGTTTCGGGTGGCGGAGCATATTAAGGCGCGTTGGCAAAAAGAAATGTCATGAATATTAAAAAAGTATCAATTTGTGATACTTTTGTGAGGATTTGGTCGTTTTTAACTCGCATAATAGTTGTACCTAGAATAAATTTCTCGTCAATTTCATGAGGAGTAAAAATATGTTCAATCGAATTTCTCTTATAACGTTAACTACTTTATTACTGTCTGCTTGTGGGGGGGGAGGGAGTAATTCTACTGTAGAGCCGGCTGTTGAAATTCCACCTGAGCCAACAGTTTATACAGGTATTTTTCTTGATTCAGCGGTAGAAAATTTAAATTTTAAAACAGCGAGTGGTTCAGGAAGCACTAATGAGAAAGGTGAGTTTAGTTATCAATTAAATGAAACGGTAATCTTTTCAATTGGTGATATAGAGTTTCCACAAACTGAGGTGGAAACTATCATCACGCCATTGAACATTTTTTCAACTCAGGATATTAATGAAATTGGTGTTGTTAATATGTTGAGGTTATTACAAAGCTTAGATATTGATGGTGATGCTAATAACGGTATTCGAATATCAAGTGCTGCTCACGATTTAGCTAAAGGCTTAAATATTGATTTTAATGATAGCGAATTTGATAGTAAGGTAGCCAATTTAGTCGAAATGAGCGGTGCTCTAAACCAGCAATTAATCAGTGCCGAAGAAGCTGTTTATCATTTCCAACAAACCTTAAGCAGTCAAAATATTAGTAGCTGTGAAAAAACACATAGCAAAGTTGGATACAATGGTTTTTTTACTACTTTTTTCCACAATGTAGCAGGTAAAGCGACTATTATTGATGATTGCACCATCAAAATCACCCAATTTAGCTATGATGGGCAGGGCCCTGAAGTGTACTTTTATGCGGCAATAAATCATGAGTACGCAGGAGTAGACGCATTCCCAATTAGTCAAAAAATTAATGGTCAACCTTATAGCGATGCAGAGTTTTTGTTAAAATTGCCGAGCAATAAAAGCTTAGATGATTTAACAGGCATCAGTGTATGGTGCGTTGACTTTAATGCAGATTTTGGCAATGTTGAATTTACACCATAACGAACGAATATAGCTTGTAAAAAGATTATCCTCAATCATGGTATTGAAGATAGATTTTAATGCATTCTTATTCTTTGGAGCTAACCACTTTAACAAAATGAGTATCACGATATTCATGCTTATTACCAGGCGCTAACTTAAATGGTGTTAGATCAAAATTTGTTACTTCGCCGCTGACGTTAATACCAAAATGAATAAAAGCGTCGCTGGCGGCATTTTGGTTGTCCCAACGAATAACAAAAGAGTGATCGTTAAATGGCTCTAATGTGCCTTGTAACGTTATCATTTTTTCACTATTAATACGCAGCCCTTGTGCTGTTTGTTGGATGATCACATTGCCAAACCAAACATCAGCAAAGGTACCGGTATATGCTTGCTTGGTTAAAATAACCTTGCCGGAGCCTTGGGGTGTTTTGTGCTTAGCAAGATACTCTTTGCGCTTTTCTGCGCGTTCTTGCTGATAATCTACTACCCAATCTTTTTGCTGCGCGTTAGGGATAAAGCTACGTAGAACAGTTTGCATTACAGCAGAGCGCGCGCCTGAATTATCGCCATTATTAAGTAACACTACACCAAGATCTAGCTCGGGAATGAGGGCAACATAGGCTTGCATACCTGAAATAGTGCCAGTGTGAGAGATTAACTCATAGCCTAAAAAGTCATTTTTTCGCCAAGCAAAGCCATAAGTTCTAAAGTGACCATGGTTGCGTGCTGCTTCTTCTTTTGACATTGGCAAAATAGTACGAGATTGCCAGAGGTTATCTAACTGTTCTAGGCTAATAACCACTTCACCTTGCTTGTTTCTACCTTCATTTAGCAACATTTGCAGCCAGTTGACCATACTACTAGCATTACACACTATGCCCCCAGCAGCAGCGGATACTAATGCCTTACCTAAAATGCCATTACGAGGAATTTTAAATAACTGTCCATGACGCTCGCCATGGGGAACACTAATATTATGCAAACTATCTTCAGGCATATCGCCAGCATAACAATGCATATCTAGTGGTTTAAAAATTCGTGCGGCGACAAACTCATCCCATGGCATGCCGCTCACTTTAGCCACTAATTCACCCGCAGCAATGTACATTAAATTGCTGTAGGCGTATTTATTGCGAAAACTATACTCGGGCGTTAAATAACGTAAGTTGCCAATAATTTCTTCACGGCTAAACCCTGAAGGCTCAGGCCATAACATGCTGTCGCCAGCGCTGTTGACTAAACCGCTTTTGTGAGTCAGTAAATCTTCAATAGTGAACTCACCTGTAACCCAATGATCTTTCATTTTAAAATGAGGTAAATAATCAGTGACTTTATCAGACCAATTAATCTTGCCATCATCTACTAAAATGGCAAGGCTTGCAGCAGTAAAGGCTTTACTCGTTGATGCTAGGCGAAATAAAGTGTCTTTATTCACCTTTGCTTGGGTGTCCATATCCTTAATACCATAGCCCTGTAAATGGATTACTTTTTTGTTGTGAATTATGCCAACAGCCATACCGGGGATATAAAAAGTTGCACGTGCTTTTTC
>Ga0316207_10001420_pt1 | contig 29619 bp, 14 predicted proteins | sample 6weekpyrite_MG_FD_204943 | JGI IMG/M metagenome (GOLD analysis project Ga0316207, IMG submission 204943) | Microbial mat bacterial communities from mineral coupon in-situ incubated in ocean water Damariscotta River, Maine, United States -... | ecosystem: Environmental > Aquatic > Marine >...
AAAATGGACCATGCCCATCCATAACTGGAATTTGACTTTGTCCCAACTGTCGGTGTATTTTGAAGGTCGGTTAGATAACGTGCTGGATATTTAAATTAACTGTGACACAGAATTTTGAACGCCCTCAGCCTATTCGGCGATTTGTTTGATCCTGTTTTACCTCATCAGAATAATTAAGCAAACCTGTTTTGTGTATTATGAATGAATTATTAGTATGTAGAATTGAGGCTGCCTTTTTTGTTATAAATTAAATATAAAAGATAGAAAAATTTTAGTCATCTCTAGTTTGAAAGATTAGTACTTATTACTGAATTACATCTTCCGCTTCCCACCCTGTCATTGTCTCATCTGGGTCGTTCTCCATAATATATTTACCAACGCTCTTATGCATCAATATGCTTGGTGAGTCTTCCTGTAACCGGAATAAAAGCGCACCTTTTGCTTTTTCAGGATGGATCGCTAATTCTCGAAATCTATAACTTCCAGGCATAATCTCTGCATATGTTGATTTAGATAAATCGGCACATGAGATCAATCCTAAAACGTTGACTGCAAAATAATTATCCCAAACAGTTCCATCTGTCTCACTTTTTATAATCGCTGGAAAAGTTTGTAAATTATCGACACCAGCGCCTTCAAACAAATCCAGACATTTTTGAGACATTAATGTAACAGTGCCTCTCCTGAAGTCTAGCATCTTGGTTCCAGAGGTTGCATCAGTTGTAAATACTAATGGTGTTTCAAGTTCATCGTCCTTTATAAAAGCTCCACTAATAAAATCTATATTTCTAGGGAGATCATTAGGTGCATTAATATAAAAATCGAAATCAGATAAATTATCATTAACTAATATAAAGTACATATACTTTCTCGGTTATTTTAAGAAAACTTTTTTTTCTTTGAGGTTTTTTTCTTAGGTGATTCTTTAATAAAATAATCTTTTGCATATTTTGAAATGAAATATTTCCAATTATTAACAGGTTCAGTTAGATCTTTTTTAATATCTTTTGATAAATTGTCTAACCATTGATTAGCTTTATAAGGGGGAATAAAAGGTTTTTTGGGTTTTCCATCATTCTCTACACAAAAAGGACACTCTTCACTTTTATCAACTATTCTTTTTTTTATCTTCAGTAATTGTTCTTTAATAGCAGTGGGATAGTCTTTATCTGCTTCTTCAATTGTATGGCCTGAGTGCCCTCCAATATGAACTTGACCCTTTTCTGATGCCATAACATGCTTCATTATTTCATATTTTTCTTCATAAGATTTGCCTCCCCACGTTCCTTCAAATTTATTAGGATAAGAGGGTAAAAATACGCCGTTAGCTGCATTATTAATATTGTAGCCTGTATCCCCTTTATATTGATCTCCATTTTTTGTTAATTCCTTTTCAATAGGCTCGCCTAACATAATCTCTTTTCCACTTATACAGTGATGCGCCTCATTTCCATAGTCTCCATAGGTTGAATGATTGTAAATCGAGTCTTTACCTTTATGCATTAAAGGGTCATTAGGAGTATCTTTACTTTGTCTTGGATATACACCATCTTTTGGTCTAGCTCCTTTTTCTTGAGCGAAATTATTTCTAGATGGTTTGTTCATTGCTTTTCGCAATTTGCTCCCATTATTATCTTCACCTTTGAAGGTTATCCATTCATGTTTGTCTTCTTTTCCAGGACAAAATGGACAGTCTTCACTATCTGGATTATCCAAATGGATTTTTATTTTTTCAAGTAGTTCAGTCATTGTAATATCCTTTTGTCTCTTGGTTACTCACCATCAATAAGTGAATAACTGTATAAGCTATAAACATAATTAAATTACTTTGGATAAACATATTGCAGATCTATTTGCTAAATCAGAAGAGCAAGATATTAATACAGGATTATGTAGTTTATTTTTCTTGTAATCATTTAATGCGATTGAGATTAATAGTGCCCCAGATGCAGCACCCACATCGCCTACACAGTCAACGGGGTGAATATGTTCGTTGTCCGGATTTAATGAACTACTATTTCTTATGCTTGCAACACCAAACTCTTTTATGGATAAGCTTTCACCATTGACAGTTGAATATATTGCACTAATATTTCTAATAGCAGCATTTTTAATTGCACTTGTAAACGCACTAGCTAATCCGTCTCCAAGATATGTCTCTTCACTATATCGATGCCCTTTTTCGTTGCCAAAACCTGGCCTATGAAGTGCTACTGAATATTTAGATTTTGTCTTATCCTGAGTTAGTAACAGAAAAGCGGCACCCTCTCCCGGCGCAAAACCATCACTGATGTTTTCAGCAAGTATACGTTTTTCGCTATCAAGTATACTAAGTAATGCTGGGTCTAGATAACTATCTACTCCACCGACTAAAACATATTTTGTCTGAGTAGTTTCTAAAAACTTAAACCCTAATTCAATAGCTTCAATAACGCCTGCACGACCAGTAGCAAAATAACGACTGTTGTCAAAATCAATATCTAATTCAGTTTGTGTCTTGATTAAGCTTAGTATGTCAGCTGTTACAGCTTGTGTAATATTCGATAGATTTTCTGGACCTGCTAAAAACAATGCTAAGGGTTCGGTTATTTTAGACTCTGAAATAACTTCATTTAATGCCGGGTGTATTAATCGTAATAGGCGTTTTGTTCGAGCTGTTAAGCCTACATACACTAATTCATCATTTAATTCAGGTAGAGCCTCTTCAGGAACACTGGCACCTGTCATTGGATAATCACGTTTATTATAAAAACTAACGGGACCATAACGATTAATACCTGAATTTATAGCTGCGCATGTCGCTTCTGTATTAGCGCCGACAGCTGTTATAGCGCCAGTGGCTGCTATATATATTTTAGATAAAGCCGCCATGCTAAACAACTACCCTTGCACGCGTGTTTTGTAATGGCATAGCTGAATTAGATAGTGCCAATTCCATTGCAGCTGCGTGTCTAAAACGCTGGCTTGCATTATTCAATTTATCATTCAAGATTTCAGGTGTTATATTTTGACCTAAAAAGTATCTGTGACCAGAAATAAAATTACTACCATTGTGCATCCAGAAAGTAGAAATTTTTTCATAATCGGGCCACATTAAATTTTCATCTTCGTCTAGTGAAACATCTTCATCCTCTGTGTTGTCACTAGGTTGAATATATATATGAGCAGGAACTTCACCTGTAAGTTGATACTCTTCTAAGTCAAAGCCGGTGATCATGGTAAACGATTCAGCAGCTAACTTGGATATTGCCGATTCTTTCATTTTTAAAATTAACCAGTTAACCGCGTGTGGATCACCTAAAACACCTGTTGCTCTTAGAATGGCTCGTGTTTGTTCTTTGTCGGATGATAGTTTTGATATCCAGACTCTTGCTTGCTCGATAGGTAAAACCCGAAAGGCAATATTTATAGCATTTTTTTGATGAACACAGGTTTTGAAAACATATGGCTCTAAATTATTAACAGCAGAAGTATTACCTAATAGTATTGATGACCAATTAGCCCAGTATTTGATATCATCTTCTTCTGAAGTTGTGGCCTCTTGTAGAGCTGGCATCAAATCTTGGCGTCTGAGCTCCCCAATTAATCTTAAGGCTCTGCAATATAGTTTTAAGTGCTCTTTACAATCATCACGAGCAAGCATTCTATTTAAGTGTTCCCCCGGGTTATCGCGTCTAACACTACAGATTGCTAAGGCTAAATATTTATGATTTAGGTCTTTACTGGTTAAGAATTTTTTAACCCATGGGTGTACATATTTTTCTGGTAACCAACCTAATGCTGAAACTAAACCCTTAAAAGTTTCATCCGACGTTAATCCAACTTCAATAGCTTTTTGAATTTTTCCTGGATCATGACTTTTAAATGCAATAATAGTCGCAGTAAATACCTCTCCAGGTTCTTCTAATTCTAGTGCTTCCAGGCATATTTCCCAGGCGACTTCAACTGAAGTCATTAAGCCGTCTAGTTGTGCATCTATACGCTGTTCCAGTTCATATATATCAAATCTGTTATAGTGGGGTTGTTCGACGGCTATAGAACGCAAAACCCATAAAAATGAGGCCTCATCAACATATTGTTCGTATATATCTCTATACGCTGTCATTGTATTATTTGGCGTTATGATTTGATCGTTATTATAATTAGTTGCTGTATTCATTTAAGGTTATGTCTATTAACCCACAATATTTTTCTTATTGTGAAACAAAGGGTCACCCATTCGGCAAACATTTTTCCCTTCAAATTTCACATCAAACGAATACATCATATATTCACATTCACCTTTAATTTTGCTACTGACGACACCTTTTAGTACCCCAGGCTCATCACCCGTACTCGTACTATATTTTGCACCTTTAACCATTGGCATCTTGCCATCGGTTTTTACAGATTTAGGGCCTTTAGAAGTATCTGAAGATTTACCTATATTTGGGTATGGTATGGGCACAACTGAAGGTCCAATTGGTGTTTTGCACACATCCGGAAAAACCACACTCATGCCACCACTGCCCTTGTGGGCAATACCTCTTGAATTTGCGAAAGTAGTTTGTGCCATATCGTTTCCTTTTGTCTTTGTTACGTATTAACGTGACAACGAGATAGTTATATCTTTAATTTTCAATGCTTGTTTATCACAGGGTAACGCTGCACGCCATACCATGCTCAGTTGTAACTGGTTAGGCTCAAGCAATAATGTTTCCAAATTAAAAGCTGGATTTTCACGTCGATTATTCATCTCAACTTGAGATAATAAATTTACTTGAGGTAGATTAAATTGCATATCGCCCGTAGTATGCATGTTAGTAATACGGACTTGTTCACCGCCTTCTAAATACCCGGGGTAGATCAAGTTATTGTGGGCCATGTTAAAAAAGCGCCTGTCAAAATCATCAGGTAAATAGGGTGCGCGTTGTGTTTGCCAGGCCTCATCATAGGTTCCAACAAAATCTACCCGCGGTTTCCAGGTTGGTGAACTCACTGCAAAGCAAGCAGGCTCCGGCTGGTCTGTATGCTGTTGAATTAACATTTCCGGATCTTCAAGATTAGGTAAAGGGATGTCATTCATTTCGCTAATACTTCTCTTACCTGAAAAGCCAGTACCAACTGGATTTTTATCTTCTAGTAGGTGCTCATTTTCATCAACAATATGCGAGCCGCCAAATGCTTTTTCATACACCAATGGCATTGTTTGAAATGGTTCCGCAGCAGTAATTCTGCCATCTTTCCAAACACGATTTCCAAATACACGTACTGTTTTGTTTACTTTTCCTACTTCTAAATTAACATCAAGCTGTTTAACCGCTTCTGCATTAGGTGAGTAGGCATTACCAAGCATAATGATGTCTGTGACAGGTTTGCCTATATGAAAATCCGATGCATATTTTATGCTTGAGTCATTAGGCTCACCCCAATATTCATCTGCTTCTAAAAGTGGTGCCTGTTCATCTGAGAGAGTCCACTGTGAACCAATTTTAAAGCTCGCCTTAACCATTAAATAGAGTGTGTCTATGCCACGCTCATTTGGAAATAGTGCCATACTAGCAGCAAAGGGAGTGCTGTTTTTTAGTTGAAGCATATGGCTTTTACCTTAAGTCTATCTGTACAGCTAATTAACCTGTACAGAACCACCCATTATTCTGTTAACACCGCTTGAACGGTTTAATAAATATTTTCCACGAATTAAAATCTTACCTGCTTTAGTCAGTGTAATGCTGGCATCTCCACATTTGAGAACAACCTCTTCTTTGCCCTCAAGAACAACGCGATTACCATCTAAATATGCATCTTCTGTTTTTTTAGAAACTTCATTGCTTTCAGATGACGATTTTTCCTCTTCTGCATTTTCTTGCGAAGTAAATTCAAAATTTTCGAGGATATCGTCTAACTGATTATGGATAACACCCATTATAATCGGTTTTTCAATATTGCCTTCTTCAAACATTAAAGCGACTTGTCGGTCAGCTTGTTTTTGATTTAATGCGACTGACGTAATAGCCACTATTGGATGATTTTTAATATTATATGCGAAATTTACCAGTGGTTTTCCGTGCTCATTCAAGCCGGTAAAAACACCAATAATAATTTCACCTGGGAGAATGTTGCGTGTAGGAGCAACAGACTCTTCTTCTAGTTGCTCTTGATTAAAATCTTCTTGCTTCACTTTATTTCACAACTAGTTAACGCTGGTTTTGCTACCTTTAATGGTAACATTAGCAGAGCCTTTAACATTGATGTTTTTACCGCTGATAGTAATGTCACCATTTTTCTTCATGATGATTTTTGCACTACCTGTTTTTAAGGTTATTTGATCATCTGCTTGCATGGTTATAGTCTTTGCATTTAAGCCATACTCTTTGGTTACATCTTCTAAATATTTACCTTTAACAGTTTCTTTTAAATCACCACCAACATCGATTGTCATGTTTTTTCCGATGTTTTCCTTATGATTTACACCAACATCAATGGATTTATTTTTCTTTATTGCTTCAGTCTGGTTATTATTAACCGTTTTATTACGATCATTCTCAATGGTAGAGTTTTCATCGTGTTTAATTGTTTTGGTACGGTCATTATCGACAGATAATGTTTCATTGTTTTCAACTTCCGTATCCATGTTTTTCTCAGCATGGATAAAGACCTGTTCACTACCTTTTAAATCATCAAAACGTAATTCGTTGCAATTACTTGCAGTTCCTTTTTTACTGGAACGTGTACGAATACCACTTTGAGTTTTAGAGTTAAATGGTATTGCGTTATCGCCGTTGTAAACAGAACCGGTAACAATAGGTCTATCAGGGTCACCATCTATAAAGTTAATGATAACTTCCATGCCGATTCTAGGTATGAATGATGTGCCCCAGCCTGAGCCAGCCCAGGGTTGCATAACCCTGATGAAACAGGTGCTAGTTTCATCATTTTTACCTTCACGATCCCAGTAAAACTGAACTTTAATTCTGCCAAGTTCATCGATGTATATTTCTTCACCCGAGGGCCCAACGACTATTGCAGATTGCGGGCCGCGCATTACAGGGCGCTGATGAATCATTGGCGGTCTGAAATGAACTTTATCAGGGATACAGGTTAAATCATTACCATATTCGGACTGACTCTCATTACCTGCAAGATAACTGTTGTCATAAGCTCTATGTCGAATTGCCGTAATAATATATGTGCCCTGCTCTTCTTTTACGGCGTGCTTGGCTAATTTGAATTTTCCACCTGCATAGAAGCTGCTACAGTCACTAGATGCTTCGATAACATTAATGGGGGCTTCTTCTGCTTCAATGCGCTTTTTGGTTAAATCTTTTATACCAGCAAAATCATGGTACGGAGTGTATTCGAAATGTTCAAATTTGGAATTATTTGCAAATTTGCTGGTTGATGCCGTTGTCTGTAACTGATCTTTTGGTGGGGCCGTAAAGTCGTAGTCGTCTAAACTCCACTTGCCTTTTCTGAATTCGTAAACATGTTCCCAGCGTGTCAGCTGTGAGTTAGGCTGATTACCTTTTGAGTAAGTTAAATCTGTTTCTGGGCAAAGCTGATAAGCGTTCGCTTCATCAACAATTTGCATGACATGTTTGCCATCTTCTTGCTTAAAGAAATAAGCAATACCATCCTCTTCAAGTAGGCGCGATATAAAATTTAAATCACTTTCATTGTGTTGAACACAGTATTCACGAGGTGTTGGATTGCCGGTAGCTTTATAATCAAAATCATTAAATCCGAGATCCATAAAGATCTGAGAAATAATATCTTTTGTGTTCATTTCCTGGAAGATACGGTGATTATTGGTTTTAGATAAAAACCATAACCAGGGTACAATGGTTAAGCGATAAACACGCAGATTGTCGGACTTTACTTCACCATAGGTAAAACGGCTCACATAACCATTAAACGTTCTTTTCAGTTCGTTTTGGATGGTGACGTCGACGGTTTTGCCAATCAGTTGATCTGGCTTGATAGCGTGATTACTGGATAAGACTTCGATTTGAAATTCGAAAAGATCAGAAATAAATTCTGTGCCTTCGAAAGAAGTCAACAATAACTCATCTTTGCCTAATGGCGATGATATTGAAATAAGCCGCGAATCTTGAGTTAAATCACTCATTAAATAAGAACCCTCGTAGCGAGGTTAAATTTAAACCTCTTCCATGGGTAAAAGAACCACATTGTTATTAGAATATATTTACCACTCCGAAACTCAGATCAAAATTGATATAAGTTCGGAGTGGTAAATTTGTTTATAAGAATCTGAATAAAATTCAGATTACTTATTTTGAAATATGCCAGCTTATAAAGGCTTAGCAGATTCCAGATCGTAGCCCACACGTTGTGGATTACCAGACTTATTAGTCTTATCAAAGTCACTGTAGTTTATCATAATTTTTGAGTAACTAAGTGTGATCGATTCCATAGGTTCGCCTTCAGAATCAGCAGTAATTGAATAACCACTAACAAGTACATCTGTTAGTTCGTAATCCATGTATTCCTGTACTTTATCAGCACCAGTACGTACAAATTTGATTTTAACTGTTTTACCAGCATTTCCTGTAACCGCTTCTTTAAAGATCGCTGTTACAGAGTTGTCAGCAGCTTTAGACAGTGTAATTTCGCTGAGGCTAGGACGCGTAGATTCGCGGTTAGTCATGTTACCAGCTTCCATTGAAATGCCACGGCCTACACCGAACTGAACAGACTGAACTGCAATGTGATCTTTATAACCATCTGCAGTTACATTTCCTTTGATATTTTCATATTCAAGATAAATAGCCATTTATATGTTCCCTTCTTCTTATTAAGTGTTTGATAGTGTGAGTAGGGATAATAGATCATAATTCATGATCTATCAATAATATTATTTAAGTTTTTTATGAATTAATTCAAACATTTACGTGAGTAAGTAATATATACCTAAAATCCCTACAAGCGGATTTAGCGGAAACTGTACTGAAAATCGAAAACAAGTTTAAAGCTGTCATCGGGTACATCGATTTCAGAGTTAGAAAAACTTTCATTCACTGGGAATGCAAATTGAATATTGCCGTGAATATTACTCATGTAGTTGAATTGAAAGCCAAGTCCCGCATTAAATAACTGGCCGGTCTGGTCATCTTCCCCTGAAACGGTTGTCAATGCCTGGCCCCAGGAGGCATCAAAAAAGATAAACGGCTGGAGCATTTTGCGTAAATTGCTGCCCCCAACGGGCATGTCAAAAAATGCCGGTGCGTTGAAAATCCAGTCTAGCCCCATGTATGCCGCATTATCAGCCGCAAATTGATTAACCGGGTAAGCACGTGCCCGGGTAGGCCCTGCTAGTGAGTATTGATTAATCGATGATAAGGCGGAGCTGGCATATTGAAGTGAAGCCCGGTATATCATGCGCGAGTTGGCATCAGTAAAAGGAATTTTGAGGAAGGTTAACAGGGAATAATTAACATTTAACATGTAATAGTTTTCGTCCTGTTCTCCTTCAGCCCCCTTTTCAAATTGCCCTGAAACCAGCTTATAATCACCCTGATGTAGGATTTTGCGTTTTTCATCAAGCTCGTCATAGCGAAAAACCAGTGACAGATTATTTACAATATCATCCAGCTCATCTGAATCACCGCCGCCTACACCGCCAAGCCGTGTTTGTGACTCTATATTTTCATAAATCAGGTCACCGTAGTAACTGGCAACACGGCTGCGTTTGAAAGTATAAGATGTTGTAATGTCAGCCTGTATGGTCTTACCAAATATACCTAAATTATCAAGCTCAGCATTTCCTGGGCCTAATACAAAATCATTGGTAGAAGCACCGATGCTCATGCTTAAACGTGGACTGAAAATACGGCTACCATAACGGAGCTGATAAAAAGTCGTATTACTGGGTTCACCGGTTAATAATGCTGCCACCTGTAGCTGATCAGCGCTCCCAAGGGCATTATGCAGAAAGAATTCACCGTATAATCGGTACAAACCGGTTTGTTCCGAACCATGGTTATCAAAACGAATATTGGTATCGTAACTTTTTTCATCTTTTACATTGATGTTTAGCTTGGTGTCACCGACCTGCGCACCGGGTTGAAAAAAGCCCGTCACTAGAACCCCGGGAAAGTCATTGATAAGATAGAGGTTTTCCTCAACGGCAGAACTGGTCACCGGTCTGGTGAGCATACCGTCAAAGGGTGAAGCTAGCTTTTGCGCACTATAAAGCTCATTATCATGAACTTCTACTTCACCCAGGGTGCCGAGAAGCAAGGTTAACGTGACAACACCATCTCGCACTTCCTGCTTTGGAATATAGGCCTTAGCCAGAATAAAGCCCCGTTCACGATAAAACTGGGTAATTCTATCCGCAACGGTTTCAATGGTACCCAGGGTTATCCCTCGGTTTGAGCGCTGCTCACGTATTAACCAGACGAGTTTTTGTACCTCAAGGTCAGATACATGGCGTTCCATGGTTTCTTCTTCAATTTCTACCAGCAGTGATGAAACCTCTTCCAGCTCAGTTTTGGTAAAGCCTGATTCTTCTACTTTGTATTCCTGCATTAACTCGAAACGAATACTCTCAATGAGTTTATCAATTTCTTCTTTAGTAATGCCCAGATCCGGATATTCAACAATTCCCTGTAACTTAAATTTTTCTACATTTAAGCGCGGGCCCGATTCCGGATCAGGATCGCGATCTCGCACACTGGGAATATCCAGATCTTTGAGCATCGATTTACGCTCAAGTTCTGGCATTTGGGTAATCTCCGGCATTTCTAGAAAACCTGCCCAGCTGATGCTGGGGAGAAAAAGTACCGAAAAAGTGGAAAGTAAAAGTGTTAAAGCCCTGTATTGCAAAACTCGCCCTGCGTATCGTATTTAAATATTTATGATTAGGTTTTCTTCATTTCTTAACGATATACGAAGACTCTTTATCATCCTGATTGGCGCCGAATTATATCTTTTTAATCAATATTTATCATTGCCAGATAAGTTTAAAGTTGTTAATTAGAATGTCTTTTATTGTAACCGGCCATCCTCTTCCAGTTCATCTTCAAACAACTGATCCCTTGGCATGCGGATTGAAATATCCTGCAGACTATAGTTTTGAAGGTCGGTAAAGATGGCAGGATCAATATCACCGAGTGTTTCAACCTCAACCAGTAATTCACCCGCGATAGCTGAGAGTACACCCAGTGCACTTACATCAATACCGGTCGTGGTGAGGTTATCAGGTTCATCCGGGAAATATCGCGCTGCTACCCGTACCGAATCGATAAAGATAAAACTATTTTCGCCAGGGATACTGTTATTAAGTTTTGGCACATCTAAAACAAGGGGTCTAAACGAGCTTCCAAAGTCACCATTGAGGGCAAAGAACGTGACCTGATTGCCGGTAAAGTCGGGATTAATCAAGCTACCATCAGGATCTGTAACAGGGTCAGTGCCAGGTATAAATAAACCCGTTCCACTAAAGCCGCCGTTTTCTGAAGTCATAAATAAAATGCCCGTATCCCGGTCAACCGCAACACTGTTTGGATTAATCAGGAAGCTTTCATCCGCCCTGATATTGGTTGTACCGCCCGGGTCACCTACAGATGTTCGTACGGCGTCATTTTGTAATGCAATAATTTCAAGATCACCTGCACCGGACTGATCGATCCAAACTGAGCCTGAACCGGAATTAATGACATCTAATGTACTTACCTGTGTTTCAATAGGGTTAGCCTCCGAACCTACACCCGATCCAGTGCGGGTTACCATATTGGTCGCAAGGAAATTAACCAGATCCCCATTTGCATCAACAATATCTGCACTCGTGTTTACACCAGCTGTGCCATTTACCGCTGAAAGTAACCCAACATTAACCGTATTGTCCGCATTATATTGAATACTACCATCAGTGGCGGTGGTCGAAGATGCCGCATCCATCGCAATGCCCTGGGTTGAGTTAAATAACACATCGTTCTGAACCAGGATATTATCAGGCTGGTTAATACCATTACCACTGACGGTCAAATCCCCTGCTGAAACTGTGATGCTATTATTTAAATTAGCAACACCTGTGGTCGCATCAAGTACAGCATTACCGCCGGTTTGTATTGCGCCATTCAAGGTCAGTCCGTTAGCAGTAATATCCAGTGTTGTACCGGTAGTTATATCACCTAAAAATGCAGCTGCTGCTCCACCAGCATCAATAATTGCATCACCCGCATCCACTGTTCCACTGACAGTTAAACCTTCTGAATTAATGCTCAGTGAACCCGCTGTATTTACGGATGCAATGCTGGTTAAACCCGCACCGGAATCTAAAGCCACACTACTGGCAACAATATCATCAGCAATTGTTAAAGCACCTGACATAATATCAATCGCACCCGCCGCATTTAACTGGTCAACCGATAAAGTATTCGTCGCATTATTAATGGTGACATTATTGGCATTTAAAATAGTGACAAGATTTAAATTATTGGGGCTATCCAGAATAATATCCTGAGCAACCATTGTGGACGTATTTATCGCATCCAGCGTTGTTAAATTACCCACAGTAAAGGCCGCATTCTGAGTTATGGCACCACCGGAGATTATGTCTAAATCGGTGCTAATATTCAGCGCGTTAATATTCGTTGCAAGAGTATTGACGATACCGACATTATTTAGCGCAACACCATTAGTGGTAGCCGTGAAAGTTAATGCGCCGGTTAGTGCATTAGCCGAATTGGTCAACTGTATTTCACCCGCATCCGCCGTCGTAAATGATGAAGTGCCATTTACAACCAATGCACCACTTAATGCATTATTCGAGTTAGTAATATCACCGGTTGAAGTTACAGCAAGATTGCCGGCAATTAAGTTAGATCGAAGATCTATTCCATTGGCATCCGTATCTAAATCAAACAGCGTCACATCCTGCGCATTAAGAATATTTACCTGATTAAATTCATTAGACGTTTCATCAAGTTGAATATTGCCCGCATTGGCGAGTGAACCTGCACTTAAATTAGTAACACCGCCGACGGTTAATGTTGCATTGGCAACATCAGTAATATCACCTGTCGTTGTTGTTACATTTAAATCGGTTGCAATGGTTGAATCTGTTCTGCCAGCTATGGATGAGCCAATGTTTATACCGTCCACATCGTTAACGATTACCGTGTTGGCATTTAACAGAACAATATTATTAAAATTATTACTGGGGTTATCGACGGTAATATTATTATTGGTAGCATCAAGCCATGCAACTTCACCCACGGTTAAGACGCCGGTGTTGGTGATCTCCCCATTGGCCAGAACATCCAGATTGTTTGAAACATTAATATCACCCAATTCAAGCGCCCTGTTATTAAAGATGGTGACATCAAATAAGGCTAAACCATTATTTGAATTAAATGAAACACCCCCCTGTAAATCATTCATATTATCATCAAGAATAATTGAACGACCGGCATCAACAGTGAATGAGGCGTTACCAACTACGGTTAGGGGAGCTACTTGTGAAATATCAAATCCACCCCTCGCGGTCATATTGAATTGCCCGCCTACATTGGCGCCGTCTAATACAATGTTATTTAAGTTTGTAAGGGCTACGGTAGCATTGCTTGTATTGACCAGGTTAATGGTACCTGTGAAATTATTATTAATATTGGTCAGGTCAATTTCACCGATTCCCGCATTAATTGCCACGGCACTTGTGTTAATGTTGGCGGGCGTTTCCTGCGAAATTCGACCGGATTGAGAAACTAATCCATTTGAATTTACAGTAAATGTGCCCGAGCCAATATTTGAAGCGCCAAATTGAATATCATTTACATCAGCAATTTCTACAAAAAATTCACCACTGTTATTTAATGCAACATCACCAATAAAGTCATTGGTTAAATTACCCAGATCAATAATACCTGCACCGATATTAAATGTGATATTACCGGCAGATCCATCAAATAGATTGGGCGTTTGAATTATCGAAGTACCGTTTACCTGATCGATACTATCGGCGGTTATCTGTAGTGTGCCAGCATCAATTGAAACATTGCCCAATATCAAATCGTTAGTATCGTGAATATCAGCTGATACAGCAGTCGCAATTGATAAGGTTGTAAAATCATTTGCTGCATTGGTTAAGTTAATATCAGCCGATGAGCTTAAATTAAACGTGCCTGCAATAATTGTCTCTGTACTAGTAATGGAGCCATTCGTTGAAGTGACATTTAAGGTGCCGGTTAAACCTACACTACTAGCACCTAATAATGTTTCCGAACCTGCATTAACGAGTGTTGCGGTCGCACCATCTTCAGTATTTAAGGAAATAGTACCGGTTAAATTATTCAGTGCATTATCTATAATGATGTCATTCGCATTATTGTTAATGGTGCGCAAACTTAAATTGCCACTTGAAGTTAAAGCCTGTGTAGTGTCATCAGTAATGGTGCCATCAGCAATGATGCTCAGTAAGCCTGTCGTATCTACCTGTACCAAATTAAGGCCACTATTTTCACTGATGTAAATATTGGCGCTTGAACTAGTTACCTGTAAATTATTTACGTCTGTTAATATCGGTGAGTTAGAAGCAATATCACCGGTTACTGAATCCAGGCGTAATTCATTAGCGGTGAGTGTTCGATTAGCGGTATTAATATTACTTGCGGAAAAATCTATGAAACCCGATGTGGTATTCACATCGATATTACTCATTGCCGTAATGGTGCCACCAATACCCAGGTTTCTAACGGTTAAGCTTTGCTTGTTTGAGTAATCAACATCGGCCCAGTCTATTGGGTTTGTCGTTGAGCGTGATAAATCAAAATTACCGGCGCCTTCGCCGTTACCGGTAATGGTCACAATATTGCTGTTCGTGTTATCGTTGGTGCCGCTGATGATTAAATTGTTGGCTTGAACAGCATCTACGACTACCGTTGGATTAGGTCCCGTAGTTCTAGTAACCCCAGTATAAGCAACTGATGCAGTAGCTGGAGTCAATGTATTTTCATAAGTGTGTGTTGCAATGCCCGTTGCATAATCAACACTATACGTTGCCGTATCAAAACCGGCAGATATACCAGTAATGTTTACCCTGTCAGCACTGCCGGGATTGGTTGCCTCAGTTGAAAAAGCAATTGTATTATTGTTTAAATCGGATGTTGTTAATCCATCAGCTGTAAACAGATTGATTTTTGCATTGCCGCCAGATAAATCGACATTTAACTGGTCATCACCACCACCACCACTGAGTCGGCTTACGGTATCTACAGCTGATTGGTCGCCTACTGCGCCAGTTGAAGTGATATTGAATGTATCAACACCGGCACCACCTTGTAAGATATTAAATCCAGTGAAGTTTGTGGTGTTTCCATCAGATACAACAGTGCCTGAATTAACACCATTTATTGTCCAGACACTACCCGCGTCACTGGCCCGTAAAATACTTTGCGTAGAGTTACCGTTGATACCCTCAACATTTGTGACGCCGCTACCAAAAGCAGAAGTATCCCCTACTGCCAGGTCAATTACGCCGGTTGAATTCAAATCAATAGTGTCTATTTGTACAGGTGGACCAGGTAAATCATCAGGGTGTGTACCACCATCAATTGAGCCAAAGCTACCACCGTCTACTATGCGGAATATGTCTGCAAAAATACCACCTTGAATATTATCGAAATTATTAAATCGCGTAACGCCATCGGTGTCCCCTACTGGAAATAATCCTGTGTCACTATCTACTAATGCCACTGGGCCGACCGCTCCCGAGTTGGCGCCATCAATGATAAAGATCTGGTCAACATCTGCACCAATGATTGTATTGGTAATAACCGGCATTACCCCTTCTGCAGTTGGAACAGGGGCTGTTACCGTTTCAATATTATTTGTATTAAACATGTCAATTGCAGTTAAATCAGCATTAATACTGGCAAGTGATGAACCTAGTTGCACTGAAATCCCCGTTGCTTTTGCCGCAAGGTTTATGCTGTCGTTTATACCTGTACCGCCATCAATTGTTCCTGATAAACTACCCGCATCGGTGACACTGAATGTATCTTCATTCGTATTACCAATTAAGTTTTCAATTATCTCAAAACTGGCGGTAATCATAGAAGCATCTGATGTTAACGTGCCGCTATCCACATCGTTTATTACCCATGTATTGTCGTCGGTAAATGCTGACAGGCTATCTATATTTGCGCCGCCATTGATAGTGCCGCTGAATAAATTTGTTGATAGTGTGAAGTTATCAATACCGTCGTTACCGGTTAAGGTTTCCATTGCGGTAAATGAAGTGCCTTTAATAGTTCCCGTGCCATCGCCAGTGACATCCCATGCATTAGTATCTGCATCGGTTATACCCGCTTCAGTTGCCAGCATAATAGTATCAATACTGGTTGTTGCACCACCGTTAAATGAACCGTTGGCTACTGCACGAGATAAACTGAAAGTGTCAGCACTTGTGCCACCGTTCATTTGTGTCATGCTGGTAAATTCCATACTGGAATTTATATCGCCTGCATAGTCTGAAGTAATATTCCACATATTACTGCTAAGCGAGTGCACGGTTAAAGTGCCGTTATTACCATTGATAACATCAATATCATTAAAGCTGATAACTGCATTCAGTGTGCCGTTATTGTCGGTAGTTAACTGCCAGGTGTTTGCGCCCGTCAGGCGGTTAATAATATCTCTACCGCCCGTTCCACCATTATAGGAACCTGTGGATACATTGCTTCCCAGGTTAAAGGTATCTACAAGGCTGCCACCGGTAAAGGTGCTTATACCGCTTATATCTAAATTACTATTTAGGATACCTGTGGGGCTACCTGCGATCGCTTCGGTAATGCCCCATATATTGTTGCCTACTGATGGTCCGGTTAATGAGCCGTTATTACCATTTATTTCATCAATGTCAGCAAAACTGATAGTGGCATTTAATGTGCCATTATTGTCAGTGCTTAATAGCCAAACATTGGCACCACTGAGTCTATTAATAATATCATTACCCGCGGTACCACCATTATATGTTCCTGCAGTAACCGTACTGGCCAGATCAAACGTATCATCTAAACTGCCGCCAGTAACCGTGCTGATACCGGTAAAGTCTAAATTATTATTTAAGTCGCCGATTGGGCTTCCTGCTACTGCCTCAGTAATGGTCCAGGTATTGTTGCTTACTGATGGTCCGGTTAATGAGCCGTTATTACCATTAATTTCATCAATACCACTAAAGCTAACTGTGGTATTTAATGTACCGTTATTGTCTGTGCTTAATAACCAAACATTGGCACCACTGAGTCGATTAATAATATCGTTACCCGCGGTACCACCGTTATAGGTGCCAACCGTGACCGTACTCGCCAGGTCAAACGTATCATCTAAACTACCGCCGTTAACTGTACCGATGCCGCTAAAATCTAAATTATTATTTAAGTCGCCTATTGGACTTCCAGCAACCGCTTCGGTAATTGTCCAGGTATTGTTGCTTAGTGATGGGCCGGTTAGTGTGCCGTTATTACCATTTATTTCATCTATGCCATTAAAGTTAATAGTGGTATTTAGTGTGCCGTTATTGTCGGTGCTTAACAGCCAAACATTCACACCGTTGAGTCGATTAATAATATCGTTGCCCGCAGTGCCACCATTATAGGTGCCAGCAGTCACCGCACTCGACAGATCAAATGTGTCATCAAGTCCACCACCCGTAACCGTTGTCATACCGGTAAAGTCTAAATTATTGTTTAAATCACCGATGGGATTACCGGCAGTAATTTCAGTAATAGTCCACGTGTTTGTTGCGGACGGACCGGTCAATGTATCATTATTACCGGTAAGGTTTTCTATGCTAGAAAATGCTAATGAAGCATTTAAACTACCAACATTGTCACTCGTTAATTGCCAACTATTGCCACTGGCAGTAACGATAATCTCATCACTACCCCCTCCACCAATAACAGAGCCTGTCACAGTGCCACCATTTACCCTGAAGGTATCAGCCGCCGTTCCACCATTTAAAATCGAGAAGTTATTAAACTGAGTAATACCTTCAGCATTACCGGTGGGCACAGTAGTTAATGAATCTGAAACACTTAAGAAGCCATTATTAGTACCGCTTAATAACCAGGTTGTGTCTTCATTGCTTGAATAGAAAGTGGACGGAGCACTGGCAAGCGATAAATCAACTTGTTCGATATTGATAATATCGAGGCGATTATTTGCATCATTTCCAACCAGGATGGGTAAAGTCGATAAGACCATCTGTACATCAAAGCCAGTGGTGTTACCTACGGCGAGTTGAATTATGTCATTACCCGTACCACTACCCCCATTAATCAAACCCGTTATATTACCCAATGTGTCAAACTCAAAGGTATCAGCAGCGTTGCCACCCGTAATATTATTGAAGTCTCTAAACCTCAGGCTACCAATTGTGCCTGTATTATCGCCATCAATATTCCATATATTGCCAATATCATCGCCAGCTATTGTACTCGTGGTATTGTTACCCACAACTTCTTCAAACAGCTGTCTTCCGCTAAAGCCTGAAGCTAAATCAAAAATAATATCATTCAATAACGATAAGTTAATTATGTCTGTGCCAGCACCGGCATTAATATTTCCATCAAAAACACCATTTACACCAAAATTGAATGTGTCATTCTGTGCACCAGCAACAATGCTTTCAATGCCATTAAAACCATCAGCTAATCCGCCGTTAATACCATCAACGGAGCCCTGGTTGACATCGGTTATGCTCCAGGCTGTATTTACACCCGTATTGTAATTAACCGTCAATACATCTATCGATGCTGTACCACCACCTGAAATTGTGCCGCTTAATGATCCAGAAGTGGTTGCTCCACCGTCATTCGATATTGTAAATTCATCTACGCCGTCATTACCAGTTAATGAGGTATAACCTGTGAAATATGTTGTTTGACCCCCACTTGTAACAAAGCCTGAGTCAACACCATCAATTACCCAAACGTTGTAGGCATTTGCACCGATAAATGCTCCACCATTACCCGCAATATTTTCTATGTCATTTACATATAAAGACACTGGGTTGGTTAAAAGAACTGGGTCAGGTAAAACCGTAACATACTCCAATGCTACATCCCCTGTAACAGCAGAGTAATTAACCTGATCGCCTACGATGTTATTTGCTCTATCAATAAATTCACCACCACCACTAACTAAACCAATAACTAAACTATTAAATACAAAATTATCATTACCTGAACCACCGGTAAGGTTTTCAATATTATTAAAGCTAATATTTATAACATTACTGCTATTTAAAGATGTTAGCGTGTTACTAGGAGCTGTAGCATCAATTATCCATTGCGTAGCAAAACCTTCTGGGTTAGCAAGATCAGGGATTGGGTTATCAAGGTTAGGAGCGATTAAAGTGTCAAATGTAGTAGGTGAATCACCATAAGCCGCGGTAGCTCCACCATCAATAATTAAAGCTGATGTTAAGTTTGTAGCGCTGATTAAAAACCTATCAACTGAAGTGCCACCGGTTAACTGATCGAAATTATTAAACGTAACATAAGCACTGGTGTTTATAGTGCCTGCTTTATCAGCCGTTATATCCCAGTTATTATTAAGTACCGAACTATCGGCAATAATTTCATTAAGCGCTACCCCTGCATTTGCAGTGACCACTTCAATACCGTCTAATGTCACATTGGCCGCACTATTTACTGTTAAACCCAGTTGCACAACAGCTGCTGTAGTGATCATCGATAAATTAAACGTATCCGCACCCAATCCACCCAGTATTAAACCACGGGTTGTTGCGGCATCAGACTGAACGATAAAATTATCAATAGAATCACCACCAACCAGATTTTGAAATGCGCTATAAGTAACAGAATTTTCTGAGATTGCTGGAGGTGTAGTTACAGTCGTATCTACAATAACACCTGAATCAGCGCCGGTTAATAACCAGTTTTGATCGGTGGTAGCGCCAATAATGGTATTGCTATTAATTGTATTGGCATCTATTTGTTCAATATTTGCTACGTCAAGTAAATTGTTTGTATATAAGTTTACTGTTACAGGAGTTGATCCAAGTTGAATTGAATCGTGGGCTGCGGCTACTTCACTTATATCTGTGAAATATTGAATATCATCTGTGCCAGTACCTGAATTACCATCTAATAAACCGGTTAATGAGCCTGCACCAATAAAATTAAATGTATCCGCAGCGGTACCACCGGTCAGGTTTTCTATTTCGCTAAAACCACCGGTAATGTAATTGGCTGTTAAGGGGTTGTCAGATATATTGCCTTCGTTTGGAGAGTCAATTATCCAAATATTGGATTGGTTTTTACCGACGAGTTCATCAACACCCGTGCCAGCACCACCTGTAATTGCACCACTGAGAGAGCCAGTTAAACCTAAAGTAAAGGTATCAGAAGCATCTCCGCCACTCAGGCTCTGGACTTGAATAAAACTAGTTACGATTGTACCCGCTGTATCATTTACGGAACCCTGGTTAGCATCAGTGATATTCCAGGAGTTATCATTGGTATTTGCTGAAATTAATTCATTACCTGATGTGCTGCCACCCGTAATACTGTTAATTAAAGGCGTAGCTGTTCCATTTGCTGTGAATGTAAACGTATCACTAGCAGTATGACCCACCAGTTCCTGAATGCTTTGGTAGCCTGCAACAATAGAACCCGTTGCATCAGAGACATTACCTGAGTTAACGCCATCTATTGTCCAGTCATTATTATTTGCATTGGTCGCCTGCAATATATTAATACCCGTACCACCGCCTCCATTTATTTGGTTAATAAGGCTGCCACCTGCCCCAACACCCGTATCAGAAAAAACGAATGTATCTTTAGCCGTGCCGCCGGTAAAATTTTCTATACCCGTAAAATCACCGGCAATATATTTTGTAAGGGCAGCATCAGTAATGCTCCCCACGCCTTGTGAAGTAATCGTCCAGATAGACTCTTCATCTCTTCCTATGAGTACATCAACACCTGTACTCCCGCCGCCATTAAGAGCTCCCGTAAGTGATCCTGCACTTTCGATGGTAAATGAGTCAGAACCATCTCCGCCGGTTAATGTTTCTACGTTGACGAATCCCGAAGCATCGACGGCACCGGTATTCAGGTCTGTCATTGTTCCTGTATTTTGAGCTGTAATCGTCCAGGTTTTATCCGCTGTAGTACTGGCGCCAACCTCTAAAATATCATCATTTCCCTGCCCATCTATACCACCTGATAATGTGCCACCATTAATTTGAAAGGTGTCAACGTTAGCATTACCAATTAATGATTCAATACCAGAGAAGGTCCCATTGATATCAATATCAACATTACCTGAATTATTACCTGTTATTTCCCAGGTTTGGGCATTATTACTACCCGTTAAACTATCATTGCCGGTACCGCCAATGATAGACCCCGTTAAGGTACCAGACGTAATAACAAAATCATCAGTGGAGTCGTTACCGGTTAAATTTTCAATTTCTCTAAAGTCAATTCCACTTGCCGGTGACGTAATTTCATTTAATTTACCCCGATCATTATTGGTTAATTCCCAGTTATTAACCCGGTTTGCACCCACCAACGTATCATTATCAGCTCCACCTCTTAAATCACTTAAGGTAATTTCAGCAGTCGTATTTATATTAAATGTATCAGTACCCTCATCGCCTCTGAGTCTTTCTATTTCAGTTGTACCTGTATTAATATTAAAGATGTCATTGCCAATATCCCCTTTTACTTCTCCCCTGTTGCTTCCAGCAATATCTGTGGCAATGTTAAAAGTATCATTACCTTCCTTGCCATCTATGACTATGTCTCTTGTTTGAGAAAAACCGGCTTGATTAAAAATGGCATTATCAATGTCAAATGTATCATTGTTCGTGCCACCATTAATATCGACGTTTATTCTATCTCCAGAGCCACTAGCATTAGCACTGGCAATCGTTGCACCCGTAGAGGTAAATGTTGACGCTGTACCATCCTGACCAAAATTTAATTCGAGAGTATTAGTCGCATCGTTTCCATTATCACCATCTTCACTATAACCACTAATTGCCCCAGTAACAGTTAAGTTTTTATCGGCATTTACTACCAGTTCCCCCGATACGTTAATGTCGTTTATATTAGTCGTTGTAGAAATATTCGTTAAGGAAATATCGGATTGAAAAATATTGGCTGATGGGGAAATGACACTATCAACGTCGAAGTTAGTATGTAAGTTAACCGCATTATTTAATTGATTGTTGTTGGTGAGGATAATGTCATCAGTATCAGTTGTACCGGTTGTTGAAATAGTGGTTACACCGTCTACAACTAAAACATCGTTAGCTGCATCCAATGTACCCTGTGTGATACTTGTGCCGGCTTTTATATCTAATGTGCCCCCTACAGTCATGCCGCCTAACAGCACAGAAGTGCTCATATCAATATCAGCCAGGCCCGTGCCGGTGTTTATGGTTACGTTTACTGTGCCTGAGTTGTCGTATGACTCAGAAATGAAGCTTGCTCCAGTTGCTGTGAACGAACCATTCCTTGTGGATATATTTTCAAGAAGATTCAAAAAACTTGCATTATCATTATCTTGGTCAGCATTTAGAGAAATATTTAATATATCATCTGTCCCTGTAACGCTATCCCTAATTTCAAATAGGGTAATATCATTGCCTGCATTCAAAATTAAATTATTAGTACCAGTACCAATTCCATTAAAATCAATGTTAGTTCTTAAAAAAATATCTGCATTTGCACCAGCAGTTATCGTTAAACTGGCACCAAGCGACAGCTTATTTCTAAAAAAGAAGCCTCCGAACTCATCGAAAAATCCAACATTTCCCCCGCCAATTGTACGTACAGCATTTGTTACAATTAAAGGTGTATCAAGAAAGATACTTGCAGAAGCCCCATCTGTCCCACCGCCATTTTTTGCACCGCCTACTGCGCTTAAATTTCCATTTAAATTAATTCTATCTTCACTTCCTGCCGTAGCAACCTCACCCGAAGTTAGGCTTATAAAGCCGGCATTACCACCACTAGTATCCCCCGTGCCACCAGCCCCACCATCGGTAGTAATTGCACCCGTTGTTATGTCAGTAAATGATGAAAGCGTAACATTACCACCATTTCTACCATTAACATCACTGGCTCCAGCTGTTCCAGTAGTATCAATTGATGCAACTGAAAGACTACTGGTTGTAGCGGTAATATTGACATAACCCGAAGTTTGGTTTGCTGTAAAGGTTTCTATATTACCTACAACAACAGAAGCCCCTTGAATATTGACTTCACCGCCTAATGTTTTAATGGTATTGGTAATATCGTCCATTCTAAACAGACCATTCCCATCACCATCTCCATCAGCTAAAAAGGTAACGGTTCCTCCAGTATCAGTAGCATCAAAGCCACTCATATTTAACAGTAAAATACCATCGTCACCAACATTGGGACTCAAATCTTCAATGATGATATTATTACTCGCTTCTACCCTTATATTTGTCGATGCACTCAATGCCTCAAGCTCCGACTCATAAATAATACTAGGGGAATTGGTACCTAAAGGTAAATCATCTGTATAACGCACGTCACCAGCAACGCGATTGCGTAAACCACCTTGAATATACTGCCCGTTAAATGTGTTGTCACCATCACTCGCGCCATCGCCAGTACCAGCTCTTATATTTATATCTACCGGGTCAAGCAATAGCTGCCCTATTTTTCCGTTTATGGCCGTTGTATTAACATCACCCCTAAATGCTAAATAATTTTTACCCGAAACTTCGACCAGACCACCATCACCTGAAAAACGCCCACCTCTCGCAAAAGCCGAGCCATAAAACAAGGTTGAATTATCAGCCCAGTTTATAATTTTTCCCGCATTGCCATTATCTAACGCATCAGAATATGTTTTTACATCTTTCCCGATATAGGAAAAATTCGCATTTCTAATTTGAGTATTTTTACCCTGGTAATCACCACCGATTAGAACCTGACCCCCACCTAGAGAACCAGAAGCATCTACTGTGGTCTGATCAATCAGGCCGACTTTATCGCCCAGTATTTTTATAACACCGCCTTTACCATTACTTTCTGAGCGAGCGCTAGTTAAGCTGTTTTCAGTTAATAACGTAGTTTCAGTAGCGTGCAGCTCAATATCACCGCCATTAGCATTATTAGCATTCGCATTTATGAGTCCGCTACTGGTAACATTTTCACCAAGCATGACAACTTGCCCAGCTTTTTGAGTAGCTTCCGAAGTAGAAACATCAACTGTTCCCGTATTAACCACATCCGCACCGGCACCCAAAGTAAAGGTACCATCTTCATTAACCACAACACTGGTTGCTTGCTCTATGTCACCGGAGTTAACCGCCTGAGAAAATACATCCTGACTCACACTGGCGGTTAATAAAACCTTGCCACCTTCCGCATTAATTTCGCCGCTATTTAAAACCGCCGGGTCAATGCCCAATTCATCTTGTAAAATAGCTTCAGTAACTTGAACACCCAGTAAGCCCTGTTGATCAAATGTTAAAACTGCGGCTTTACCCGCGGCTAAATTTACACTGCCCAGTTGTGCGGAGATAACACCATCATTGGTAACGGATTTCCCAAGGAGAGTGGCACTGCCTCCCAATGACGCGTTAATTAGCCCACTGTTAATCACAAAGCCATCAGTCCCCATAACTTCATTAAAAATATAATCGCCATTTAAAAAATCAGAATTCGAGATTTGCAGGCCAGAAGCAATTAATGCACCCACATCAACACGAGAGCCAGGGCGAAAGAAAACCCCATTGGGGTTAACAAATAAATTGGTGCCCGCGCCGGTTATCTGGCCATAAATATCGGTAGCGGTTGAGCTGTGAATGCGGTTAAGTAAGGTGTCGGTGCTGAGCTGATGAATCGCCAATTTTTCATCGGCGGCCAGGTTTAAGCTGTTCCAGTCGATAATTACCGAGGATTGAAACTGATTGACATTGGTGGTTAAGCCCTGGGTGTTAACTGTGGCGGCAGCATTACCACCCACCACGCCTCTTAAATCCGGGGTTGCATAGGAAAATGAGGGGTAACAAAATAAAAAAGAATAGAAAAAAAGTTGAGAGTAGCCGCTTAGTCCTAAGCGTAATCGGTTTTTATAGCGTGAATTTATTTGTGCTAAAAAAAGATTAAATTCACGTTTTACATTAACAGCCATGTTTTACTACTCTCTAACAATTTGTTGCTTAATTAGTTATTTAAATTTAAAAATGCATTTGTTGCAGATTTTTACTAAATCCGAAACATTACATTATTTATGTATTTATTTGTTAATGAGACCAAACACCGAATTAGTGCCATTACTAATCGCCATAATTAACAGGTCATCGGTATTGGGGTTTGTGGGGTCACTGTCGATAACGGTGGCGAAGCCGGTGTAATTGGTTCCGATTATTTGACAGGTATTTATTACATTTTCTATTTCTGCGGATAAAAGATAAATATTAGCTTGTGAAGTTAGAGTAAAAGAGGCATCTTTTGATTTACACCTTGCCTCTAAAAAACTACCTGCAACTTCAATATTCAAAAGGTTAGTAGTTAAAAAATCCATTTCTAAACGGTCTTGTGGGGCTACACCACCTGTACCTATTGAAGAACCTGTACCTAACCAAAGTGGGTTTGTTCCATCCGTTACAATTCGCGGTAGTGTCGCTTCACGATCATATAAATCATTGAACACCAGTGTAAAAGTTGCATTGCCTGCACCTGTGCCAACAATGGTTCCGGTAACCTGTGAGCGGTTATCTATACTGCCAGTAATATCGGCTGTTGCCGCTTCCTTTGTCCCTTTAATGTATATATCAACGGTTGAGGTAAAGCTACCATCTGTATTTTCAGAAATTGTCCCGTCATATAAAACATTAAGAGTGCTTGTGAACATCATTAGACGGTCGTTATAGATAATCGCGGTTAAATCACTAACATCTGTGCCATCAATAGTTGCATTGCCATCAGTGTACAAGCCGCTGGCATCTGTGGTCGGTGCTGCCGGGTCATCGTCACTACAGCCCTGTAACCCAAATAGCGTGGAAATGCCCATAAACACGGCAATAATAACGGATAAGTTTTTGTTCTTAATTCGAGTAGCAAAGGTATTCATAAACATCTTCCCTTAAAAATTGAGATTCATTTGGCCAATATTAACCGCGAATTATACAGTTTTGGCCACATATAGGCTACTGCTAATCCATTGATATCTGGCGAGTTTATCGCAATTAACCATGAAATGAGCACAACCTTAACTTAATATACTGGCCCATACAGCCCAAAGCCGGTCTTTTCGCGACAGACTGCTGTCTATTCGTGACAGAATGCGGGAGTTATAGGGTTGGTACCAGGGGGGGATTTGTTAAGCACGATTCAAGCGGTAATTGGTGTGGTATTAAATTATATAGCCAGGTGTGGGGTAAAAGGTTTCATACGCTTTACGAATATTGCTTTATAACTCCCCTCTTAGAAAAAGAGGGGCTGGGGGAGATTTTGAAATTGAACACTTTTTTAGTGACATTTAACAGGACATCCACCCTAAAGCTTTACGCCCCACTTTTATGAAATTGCTCATTCCTCAATGATTAATTAAAGTATTTTCTGTTAAAGCACAATTACTTGGTTTTCATTTATTATATTTTTAAGAGCAGATTCTACTAATATTTAATTTTTAAGGTAACAGCCCTGTCAATTTTCACCAAAAAACTCTTTCAACTTTTTGAAGGTGACTATCATTTCAGCTGTCTTCTGCTGGTTTAATGCTTATATAAGCATGGTTTTTTCTATCAGATATGACTTTCAATGGGTAAGTGAAAGCTTAATTAAACCAGAGATAGTAAATACTTATAATACTGCAAGTGCAAATTAAAAATCCAGCTGAGTATTCTGCGAATGCTCTTCGTTCAGGATGATGGCTGCGTGGATCAGCTTTAAAAGCCCCGGCAATAAAAAATGCAAAAAGAAATATTGTAGATAAAACTTTGATGATGGTGAGAAAAATATCCATGCTCAATATCTTCAGAATTATCGCTCACTTATTAAGTGAGCACACATAACTAATTCCACATTAAATGTAGTAAACGAATATTAAATTTTCGTAAGAAAAATACTAAAGCTTCTTGAGTGCATTTTGTGCCTCATGATTTGCTTTTTCTGTGAGTCTAACTAACACTTGTCTAATGAGTGTTTTAGTTAGTTCTTTTTTGTTATTAGCCACTTTCATGCCGAGTGCCTGCATAATTTTCCGCATTAAAAGTTCAACCCAGATACTGACTTTTTCTGCGAGATCTATACCTTTAGCTAAGATGTAAGCAATTTTATCGGCAAGGGTAAACGCGCCAATAAAAACGGCCTGTAAGCTCATGATTGCCACCATCGCTATTTTTTTAAGTACATAAATCAAAGCAGAATCAATCCAACGCCAAAATGCCGCAGAAGATGAATCAACAGGGGATTTGGATTTGAGCCAGCCTTCAATAGCTCTTTCAATGTTATAGGGCTGTTCGGGAACATCGCATAATTGTTCCCATGTCTTTTTCTTAACTGATTCAGAATAGTTGGCCATTTTATGTGCAACACCGGAGGATAAAGGTTGTGCAGAATAAATGTAGTGGCCTTCGCCATGGTAAGGAGCATGCATAAAAGGGTATAGGGGTACCATCGGTACAGGGTCTGTACGATGGTAAACTCGATGCATATTTTCTTTACGTAAAGCCGAAGTAGTACTATTGGCAAACCAGTCAGTACCTACTCGAGGGGAACCAAAGGTGTAAAGTTTTGTTGGGTGTTTGTGCGTTCTAGCAACCCAGTCTGCTGCGAGTGAAGCAACAGCGCCACCCAGGCTATGCCCCAAACAATGAACGACTTTGATGTTGCCCTTATGTTCGTCAAAAAAACGCTTGATGTCAGGCAGCATACTGGTAAAGCAATGATGGAAACCTGTATGAACAGGAAGCCCCGCTGAATTGCTGGTAATACCGATACGTGCATCAGTAAGTATATCTGCTTTTCTGTTTGCTGTGGTTGTGCCACGAAAAATCAGGAAAATTTCATCTTCATAACCTTTACCACCGTAAGCGCAGACGCCAAATCCATCTTTAACATTTAAAACAACCCTACCACCAACTTCCGCTTTTAAGTGCTTGTTTGGAGATGCGCCTGATTTATTTGCAGCCATAAAATAAGGCAGTTTAAGGAAAATATCCACAAGCATCGGGTTTTGAACGGCGTAAATTCTGTCTGCCAGTGTGGAGGCAATGGCTGGTGATATTTCATTCATAGTTATTCCTATTCCGTGTTTAATTTAGTCCAGACACATAATGTTTCTAGCAATGCGCTATCTAAGTGCGTATCCATTTCCTCTTTACTCAGCTCACATACGAGGTTTTCAGGACGCCCACCTAGTTCGCCGTAAAGATGCGTGCTAGATTTTCCTGCTTTCCATATAGTATATTCACCGCCTTTATACTCAACTGTAATCATTTGGCCGATTGATATTTGAGCAAGCGTGCTGCTTTTGTACTCAATAATTTTTGCTGGGATTGAGAAATTACCGTCTTCATCTGTGTTGAAAATTTCGGTTTCACCTTCCTGGTCTTTCCAGGCAATCCATAATTTAAGCACCGCACCAGATGCTGGCTTACCTTTATAGGTGATTTGACCTGACAAAGGCGAAAAAAGAACAGCCTTAACTTTTTCACCCCCAAAAAATAATGACATAGCAGCTCCTTCAGAAATATATAATAGCGTGACTAATAGTGTTAGCGCACTGAATAATGATCGTGTTATCAAGAGTGTAAATTCCTTACCATAAATCAGGTTGTATTAAATAACTTGTATATCCTGTATTGTGCCACATAAATTAAATGCGTTTAGTGTAATGTTATGGAGTTGTAAACCCCCCTGATCATAACAGTGCATCCACGACTTAACACCCGTAATAACAACATCAGTACCTGCCACTAAGGTAAATGTCCCATCATCATTAACCACAACACTTGTCGCCTGTTTTATATCGCCTGAGTTGACCGCCTGTGAAAACACATCCTGACTGACGCTGGCGGTTAATAACACGCGTCCACCATCGGCATTGATTTCACCGCTATTTAATAGTGCCGGGTCGACACCTAATTCATCCTGTAAAATGGCTTCGGTTACCTGTACCCCCAGTAAGCCTTGTTGGTCAAATGTTAATACTGCCGCTTTACCCGCCGCTAAATTAACACTACCCAACTGAGCAGATATCACCCCGTCATTAGTGACCTGTTTGTCTATTAAAGCAACGCTACCACCCAGTGATGCATTAATTAATTCGCTGTTAATCACAAAGCCATCGGTGCCGGCCATTTCATTAAAAATATAATCGCCATTGAGAACATCGGAATTTGAAATTTGCAGGCCGGAGGCGATTAAGGCACCCACATCCACGCGTGAGCCGGGGCGAAAGAAAACCCCGTTGGGGTTAACAAATAAATTAGTGCCCGCGCCGGTGATCTGGCCGTAGATGTCGGTGGCGGTTGAGCTGTGAATGCGGTTGAGTAAGGTGTCTGTGCTGAGCTGATGAATCGCTAGTTTTTCATCGGCGGCCAGGTTTAAACTGTTCCAGTCGATAATTACCGAGGATTGAAACTGATTA
>Ga0316207_10001421_pt1 | contig 29575 bp, 25 predicted proteins | sample 6weekpyrite_MG_FD_204943 | JGI IMG/M metagenome (GOLD analysis project Ga0316207, IMG submission 204943) | Microbial mat bacterial communities from mineral coupon in-situ incubated in ocean water Damariscotta River, Maine, United States -... | ecosystem: Environmental > Aquatic > Marine >...
GCTATATTATCCGCTTCTTTTAACCGCATGCGTCGTAGTTTACAAAAAGCGATTCAAATGCTTCAGCAACGTTCCTAAGTCATTTAGTAATTAAGCCGAATTCTATTTTATTTTTAGCTATCAAGTTGATGGCGATTGGTTTTTAGTATAACCTTGCGCGTGAAATTATTGTGGAGCAGTATCCGAGTGGCTGCAGGAGCACGCCCGGATGATGCATAGGAAGTGCAAGTGCCCAAAGCATTCGCATAGCGAATGGGGCAGGCTCTGTCGCGGGAGGCAGGACGCCGAGAGCGACAAGTGTGTATTGCCCGAAGGGCGATTAAATACCTTAAATATCAACATATGTTTTTTGGAGAAGTGTCCGAGTGGCTGAAGGAGCACGCCTGGAAAGTGTGTATAGGTTTATCCCTATCGAGGGTTCGAATCCCTCCTTCTCCGCCAGTATTTATGGGTAAATATCCGGGTAACAATGTTTATATATTAGCCCAGGATATTTTGCAGCGTTTCAGATAATTTCTTTCGGTCAAAGTTCTTTTCAATAGCGGCAACAAATCCATAGTTTTGAAAGTTAACCATTTCATCTCCATCGGTCTGGCCACTGGAAACAATGAGTTTTGCAGCGGGATCGAGATGATGGATTTTTTGTGCGACGTCAATTCCTCCTTCTCCTCCCGGAATATTTAAATCAAGGATTACCGCATCTATTGGTTGATTGTTTTGCATTTTTTCCTGATAAGTTGCAATAGCAGTTTTGCCATCCCTTGCAAGATAGACCCGATAGCCTAAGCGTTCAAGGTTTAATTTGAAAAGCTCACATAATTCAGGTTCATCATCCATTACCAATATAGACCTGTTGGAGTCTACGGTTTTTTGATCTGACACTTCATTGGCATCCAGGGATGTGCGGATTTTATATAACAGTTCGTGTTTGCTATACGGTTTGTAAAGTATGTTTTTATGTAGCAAACTGGTTTCTACTGATTTATGTTTGTCATCTGTATAACCACTCATAATCTGAATTTTCGTGTTGGGGTATAAGCTTTGGATCTTATGTGCCAGCTGATAACCATCCATATTTGGCATAATGACATCGGTCAATACCAGGTCTACTGTATTTTTCTCTAAAACTGATAACGCAGCTTCTCCACTGATTGCGGTAAGAACTTTATAGCCGTTCGATTTTAGTATTTCTTTTGCGAGTGTAATCATGGCCTGTTCATCATCAACGATTAAGATCGTTTCAGTACCGTCCAGTTTTTTATTAGTCTTAGTTGTTGGCAGAGAATCGATTTTTAAAGGTAGTAGAGTCCGTGGGAAATACAGCTTAAATTTAGTGCCTTTTGAAACCTGTGATTCAACTTGTATGACCCCATGGTTTCTTTCTACAAAACCATAAACCTGTGAAAGACCGAGCCCAGTACCTGCTCGACCCTTTGTTGAATAAAAGGGGTCAAATATTTTCTCCAGATCATCCTTATTTATTCCGCAACCTGTATCGGTAATTTCAAGTAGAACATAGTCGCCCTTTGCAATTTTCAAATTTGAAGAATGACTTTCTGTTACCTGTATATTTGAAGTCTTCATTGTCAATTGACCGGTTTCACTTATAGCATGCATTGAGTTGATGCTTAAATTTATAATGGCGTCTTCAAATTCATTACTGTCAATATAAATAGGCCATAAATCATCGGATAAATCTAGTGTAAGTTTGATTCTTGATGTCAGTGTTTTTTCCAGCATAAGCTGGCGATCATTTAACAGGTTATTAATATTGAAGATAGAAGCATCAAGTTTTTTATTCTGTGAAAAATCAAGTAATTTTTTAGTCAGTTTTGAACCTCGCTCACTTGCCGTTCGTATTTCTTTAACATATCTGGCTAATGTCGGGTTCTCTTTAAGCGGGCCTTCCAGCAGTTCGCTGTAACCAAGTATAATTCCCAACATATTATTATAATCATGAGCTATACCACCTGTTAGTTGGCCAAGTGCGTCCATCTTTTGTGTGCGTCGTAAAGTTTCCTGCAAGTTAACCTGTTCAGTAATATCCTGAACAGTACCTACTGAGCTGAAAGGTTTGCCGCTATCGTCATAGTAGGTTTTACAACGTTCATTAACATATTTAATAGAGCCATCTGGCATTAGAAGACGGTGATCAATATTATAGTTAGTTTTGTTTTTAACGGAATCTGTATACGCAGTTCGAACGTAGTCAATATCGTCAGGGTGAACTCGCTTTAAAAATAAATCATAGAGAGGCGTAGGGTCTGATGGGTCAATATCAAAAATTCTGTAAAGTTCATCTGACCAGGACAGAATATCGCCTTTAATGTTAAGATCCCAACTTCCTATATTGGCCATGCGTTGCGCATAATTTAAATGCTGGGTGCTGGACTGTAGGGCTTTTTCAATCTTTTTTCGGTCTGTGATATCGGTAATAGTTCCCGTGAATCCGATGAGTTCTCCATGATCATCATTTCTCGCAAGTGCCTGTCCGAGTACCCAGCTAGTTTCATTGCCATTAAAAAAACGATATTCAATTTTAAAGGGTTTATCGTCCTTAAGCATTTTATTCCATTCATCAAAAACGTATTGACGATCATCAGGGTGAAGCCCTCTAACCCAACCATTGCCGCTTGCTTCTGTTGCAGGAATTCCGGTAATTTCACACCATTTTTCATTCACATACAGGCAATCCCCGGTTTTACTGGTGTAAAATATTCCAACAGGCGCGACTGTAGCCAATGTTTTGAGTTTATTCTCGCTTAATTCTGCAGCTTTTCTTAATTTATATTGTTCCGTAATATCATTAAAAACGAGTACCATTCCTAGTAAAGGTGAAGACCCTTGTCGGATAGGTGCCGCTGAGTCAGTGATCTGATATTCGTTACCATTTTTTGAAACAAGCGTTGTATTATTTGAAAGGTGGACCGTTTTGCCAGTTTTTAAAACTCTTTCGACGGGGTTCTCAATAATTTCACGTGTATTGGCATCTATTATATTAAAAACAGTATGTATTGATTTACCATAAGCTTCTTCGTTCTTCCAGCCTGTTAAATGTTCTGCGACGGGATTAACTCGTGTAATATTTCCTTTTTCATCGGTCGTAATGACAGCATCACCGATGCTATGAAGAGTAATTGACAAATTTTGTTCATTCTTCTTTAATTTTTGTACAGCAAGCTCTCGTTCATTTAGGGCATTGCTAAATATTTCGGTTAGAGTGTTAATTTCAGGTAAGTTTTTTTGGATATTTTTTAGAATAAATTCCCCCCCTGATCCAAATAATCGCACTTGCTCGGCAAAATCGGTTAGCGGCTTTGTAATTTGCATATTCCAGAAATAGGCGATAATCATAATAAACAAGGTTACAACAAGGGTAAGTTGAAAACTTGTTTTTGCGTATTGGTATAGTTGTTCAATTGATTCGGATTGGTTTATTCCAATATGCAGGTTAATATCTAAGCCTTTGATCAATGCTTCACTGTATTCATTAATAAGCCCCTCACTGGTTTTATATCGGTGAATCAGAAAAGAGTCTTTTGCTACATTTCTTTTATTCTGAAGCAAGTATCGTGGAAAACCATCAGTAAAAGAATGTGCGAAAATATCATGCGATGTGTTAGTTATGTAGATAAACTCTATCGGGGTATTATTTAAAAGCATACTTCGAAGCATGTTGGTTACCCTTAATTTATTACCGGTAACAACATCCCTGGCTAGTACATCACGGATTGATTGAAGTGTTGTTCGGACAAGTATTTTTTCAGCATTCAGGTGGATTGCTGTTATTTGTTGTTTGTTTATGACGTAGTTGGAAACACTCAGAACCGTGATAGTGAGAATAATAAGAAATAAAATTCGGTGAGAAATTTTCATTTTTTCTGATTCAGGTTAGTGATAAAGCCAAATTTTAGTGACCACTTACGAAGTTCAGCGTAGTCGTCTTGCCTGGATTTAATAAAGCCACGAGGCATCTCGGTTTTATGCCAGTTATATAGTCCGTCTTTATGCTTTCCTGTTGGTTTGAAATTAAGTAAAGCAGAAGTTACTTTTATAATAACACTTTCGGGTACATTCTTGTTCGCAACAATCCCGCTTGATGGATAGTAGCGGGAGCGATGTATTATTTTAACTAATCTGCGTTGAGCAAGCTCTGTGGCTAACTGGTCTTGCATGCCACAAATATCAGCCTCGTTTGATACAACAGATTCTGCACAGTTCTGATGCGACCCGGTATATTGATATGATTTGAAAGAGTTTAATTTAATCATGTGTTTATATAATATAATCCTTGGGATAAGATGCCCTTGTGTAGAGTTTTTATGTCCAAAGGATAGTCTTAAACCATCCGTGTTATTTAAATTGCTGATTGGGCTGTTGTATTTGGAAACAAAAAATGAGCGATATTCCGCTTTACCTTTTAAATTCAAGCCTCGCACTAATGGAATAACGCCATATTGCATATTTGCGGCTATAAAACTGGTTGCACCCATAGCAGCGAATTGAACTTTGTTCTGTCCTATCTCATCTATGATTGTTTCTGACTGTGGTGTAAAATGTAACTTGAAAACGTAACCTGTTTTCTCACTAAGATATTTTAGGAATGGCAGGTATTGTGCGACATCTTCCTGTGGAGATGAGCGCAAATCAAATCCGAAATAAAATATTTTTGTGTTCTTCTTTTCTGTCTTGTCTTTGCTATAACGGGTGAGTTCAGTATCCGATAAAAGAACTGAGCTATCGACTGTTTCAATTTGTACCTGCTCAGATGAATCACAGGATATTGTTACTGAAGACGGCAGTATTAATATTAAATATTTGAAAAATTGTTTGCTTTTATTCATGGGCATATTCCTTGCCATGTGAAATTAGGCTAATAATGCTCGTATTCGATTTAACAGGGTTTGGGAGTGATAAGGTTTATGCAGTAAATTTAAATGCCAATCCTTGTTATCTATGTTTAGGTGTCTGTTATCATTAAAACCACTTGCTAGTTGAATTTTTACATTCGGATATCGCTGGTGTATCATTCCCGCAAGTTCATAACCATCCATTTCGGGCATAATGACATCAGATAATACCAGGCTAACGGGGTATTTTGTCATTATGTCGAGAGCTTCAGGGCCATTCTGCGCTATTAAAACGTTGTATCCATGTTGTTTTAATATCTCAGCAGTGACTTCGAGTAAAGCCGCTTCATCATCTACAATCAGGATAGATTCATTTCCGGATAGATCGCGGTCTATCGCAGGTTCATTTTTCAGTTGTTTTTCTGTGTCCGAGGTTTCTTCAATATGACGGGGGAAATATAAATTTAGCGTGGTAGCCTGGCCGGGTTCTGAGCTTAGTTTAATGCTGCCACCACTACGTTTAACAAACCCATAAACTTGTGAAAGTCCAAGACCTGTGCCACGTTCTATTTTTGTAGTGTAAAAAGGTTCAAAAACTTTTTCATGATTGTCTTTAGCTATTCCACAGCCATTATCTGATATTTTTAAAACAACATAATCACCCGGGAGTAAATGTAGTTCTGAAGACTGTGAGTCGTCAATCGTGGCATTTCGAGTTTGTATCGTCACCTGGCCATTAGATTCAATAGCATGTGACGAATTGAGAATCATATTTAAGACTGCATCCTGCAGGTCGCCTTGATCGAGTAGAACTGGCCATAGTTTACTATCAAAATCAAAAATTAATTTAATTCTGGCAGTGAGCGTTTTTTCAAAAATAGTGTGCTCTTGATTAAGAACATCGTTAATATAGACCACACTTGTATTGGGTGATTGTTGCCGGGAAAATGCCAGCAATTTGCTGGTTAGTTTTGAACCCCGTTCACTAGCCAGTCTAATTTCATCGATGTACCGCTTATAATCAGACTGTTCTGACAGCTTATGTGTTAGTAATTCAGAATAACCGATAATTATGCCTAAAATATTGTTGAAATCATGGGCAATTCCTCCTGTTAACTTACCCAGAGATTCCATTTTCTGACTACGTCTTAATCTTTGCTCTTGTTGTTTGAACTGTGTTATGTCACTGCATGAGTATATAAACCGGCGAATACCATTTTTATCGCTGGGCAATTCTGCAATGGAAATACGCATGGAAAAGACTTGATTGTTTTTTCGAAGTCCCTCGATTTCACGATCTAGGCCAATTACGTCTGCATTATTATAAAGTATAAAATTCCTGATGTATTGATTGTGCTTTTTAGCATATTTTTCAGGTATTAACTGGTTAATATTTTGACCGATTATTTCAGTATAGTCATAGCTAAAGAGTAATTTTGCGGCCCGATTAAAGGTTAAGATTTTTCCTGTTTCATCAATTGTAATGACAGCATCAACCATTGAGTTAAGGATTTCACGTTGTTCATTTTCTTTTTGTGTTAACTCGCGTTCAAATTTTTTCCTTTCAGTAATATCTCTGGCAATACCCAGCACGCCAACCAGCTTTCCTGACGAATCGAACATGGGTGTTTTAATTGTTTCAAGAATTTCTCTATGACCATCAGATGCATAGGTAACTTCTTCTTCGTTCAGGCTTGGTCCACCAACGTCAATAGCCTCGCAGTCTTTAATTCGGAAGAAATCAGCTAAGTCTTTATTAACAAAGTCATAGTCTGTTTTTCCGATAATATTTTCCTCTTTTTCGCCATAAAATAATTCAAACTTATGGTTACAGGAAAGATAAACACCATCTGGATCTTTTAGCCAGACCAGATCCGGGATAGTTTCAATCAAAGTACGTAATTGTGTTTTTCTATCACTTAGTTTTAATTCAGTTTGCTGGCGATCTTTGATTGTATCAATTAGTTGACGGTTTATGTTTTTTAAACTTAAGTATCGGATTAATCCGGATAATATTATAATAACAAAAACAATAATTCCGGCAGTAATAAGTATTCTGGTTTTAGTCCAGAATGGAAGCTCTTTACCGTACCATTTAATATAAATATTCTCGAATTGTGTGGATTTGTAAAATTTATCAATAGCTGAGTTCAGAAGGTCAACCAGGGTGGTATTTCCTTTATGCACGGCAATACCACGCTTTAATGTAGCCAGTGGCTTTTCTGAAATATTAATTCTGTCTTCGAGACGACTTTCCCTGGCAATTTTCTGCATGACAGATTTGGGGTAAATTATCGCATCTACCTGTCCCGATAATAATCCGATTAAAGCATTCTCAGGTTGGGGGTAAATTATATAGGATAGTGCGAGTTGAGAGGCTATTTTTTCACCAATATTAAATTCGACGACTCCGATGGTTTTCTTTTTAAGGTTATTTTTATCTTCAATCGGGTCTGAACTATCAGCAACAATAATGCTTATCGGTGAAAGTTCGACTGTTTTTGTGAAATCAAAGTCTATTAATCGTTGTTCAGTTAGCCCTAAATTAGGAATAAGATCTGCTTCTCCATTTTTTAAGGCATTCGCTACTTGTGTCCAGTTATCCTTGACAATATAGTTAACTTTTAGTCCCGCTATATTTGCAATGGCATTCATTGTATCAATGGCGAAGCCTATTGGTTTTCCATCCTTAGTCGAATAATGTGGTGGGAAATTTTTAACAACGACAGCTGTGATCTGTTTGAAATCCTGAGCCTCAGAATTGAGTGGGTAAGCATTGGCTGATAGAGATGACAGAAAAACTAAAGTTAGCATCAGTCTCTTTATCGTCATTGAACATTGGAAAGCCAGTTCTAATCCCATCATTCATATAATATCAATGTGCTTTAGCCCAAATAAGCAACTCGTTTGCCGGCATAGGTTTTGCTATAAAATAACCCTGTGCTATATCACAGTCCAGAGTCTTTAAGTCATGCCATATTTCCTGTGTCTCAACACCTTCAGCGACAAGCTTCATTCCCAACATTTTACCAAGCATGATACAAATTTTAACGATGACTAATGCTTCGGCATCACTTGTCATATGACTAACAAAGTTTTGATCGATTTTAAGTTCGGTAAAAGGCGCCTGGTATAAGTGAGTGAGCGAAGAGTAGCCCGTACCAAAGTCGTCAATCGAAAGTGAAAACCCTTTCATTCGTAGTCGATTTAATACATCTAAAGAAGACGTTAGTTCCTTCATGACGGCGCTTTCAGTTATTTCAATGGTGATATTTTCAGGCGTGACAGCATGTTTATCTGTCAATTCTTTTAGCTGTTCTGGAAGGCTGAGACTGGTGATGTTCTGAGCTGAAACATTAACTGAAATCGGGATGCTAAAATCCTCAGTTTTCCATTTCTTGTTTTGCTCCACCGCCAAAGTAATCACTTCTTCAGTTAATTGATCGATAAGCTTATTTTTTTCAGCCAGTGGTATAAATTGATCCGGGTATAGTAAGCCCCTTACCGGGTGTTTCCAGCGAACCAGTGATTCGACACCTTCAAATTTACTGGTTTTCATATTAACTTGTGGTTGGTAATGAAGTATAAACTGGTGTTCGTTTAGGCCGTGTTGTAATTCTTGGGAAGAAATGTCTTGTTTTATTGCGGGTGCTTTTTTTTCATGTTGGATATTTGTACTGGTTTGTTCAAGTACTTCGATAAACTCGTGAATTGGAACGGGCTTTGCTAAAGTCGCAATTACTTTAAAGTTATGGGCTTTGGCTAGCTGTTGCGCTGAATGCAGAACGCGTGTATCAAAGCCACTTATAAGTACTAACAATAAATGCAGGTTTTTGTCAGCGAGTTTACGGATTACTTCAATGCCATCCATTTCTGGCATATTAAGATCCAGTACCAATAGCGCATGAGGCTTGATTACTTTGTTAAAAAACTGATATGGGCTTTGTTCATGGCTGGCTTTCCAGCCAGCATTGTTGGCCACTTCCGTCAGTAGTTCAGCATACTGTTCATCATCATCCAGGATATACAATTCAGGTATCATCGGTTTTTAGCCAGCTTGGTTAAATCATAAAGTTATTACAAATTAAAATAAATTAACTCCATTTTTCAGTATATGTGTTTATCTTTTATTATCTACCAAGGCTCCAATTATGGGAAAGTGACATTAAATTTGAGTTTATGCTTAAAATTGTGCGATATATAGTCGTTTTAAATATAGTTTAGGAATTAAAACGTAAAATTCAACAAAATCTATGTTTTAAAGCTATCAATTTGTATTACACTAATAAACTAAGTTTATTTAAAACGTTAATTATGTAATTCTGTTAGTTAGCGTAAGTTAATTTTTCGTGTTTTTTGTCTATTGCTATGATGAGGTTGTATATGGCTGACAGTGAAGAAAAGTTCTTATCACCGGGAGAAGTCGCAAAAAAACTGATGGTTTCTACAGCTTCGGTCAGATTGTGGGCAGAAAAAGGTGATATAAAAGCGTTAACCACACCAGGTGGCCATCGTCGTTTTCGTGAAAGTGAAGTTGCCCGATTTTCAGCTCAACGGGGTATGAGGGTATCCAGGTCGGAACAATTGAAGTTATCCATTTTAATTGTAGATGACGATATTCAGTTCACCAACTATCTTAAGAAACTACTGCAAAAATTTGAAGATAAGGTTGATGTTGAAGTGGTCAGTGATGGTTTTGCCGCCGGTTTAATGATTAGTGAGCATGAGCCTGATATTGTTTTGCTGGATTTAATGATGCCTGGTCTGGATGGTTTTAGTGTATGTGAACGCATTAAGTCGACACCAACGACAGCCGATATTCGGGTTATCGCGATGACAGGTTATCCTTCTGCGGAAAACGTTAACAAGATAATAGCAGCAGGTGCTGAGTTATGCCTGACAAAGCCTGTCGATAAAGATGAATTATTAAAATTATTAAAATTAATTTAGCTAAATTTAATTAAAATATCAGCTTACTATTTTACCTGGGTTGTTCAAGATAGAACGATTAAGACAATATGATTTTGAACAGCCTTACCTGGTTAATCTGTCCTTAGTTATTGTTGAGGTTTCGAAATGCCAGACCATCCGGGTTTTTCAACTGAAAATAACCAACACTATTCAATAGTCATCAATAACATACTTGCAACAGTGGCTGATAGTGTCGTTGTAACCGATATAAATGGTGATATCCATTGGGTTAATGCCGCTTTTGAACACCTTACCGGTTATGCGTTTGGCGAGGTTAAAAATAAGAATATCCGATTGTTCAAATCGGATAAACAGCGGCCTGAATTTTATAATCAAATGTGGCAATCCATCTTGTCGGGTAATAACTGGTCAGGCCAGTTATGGAATAAAAAAAAATCAGGAGAGCTTTACCTTGAAGAGCAGTTAATTACACCTGTCATCGACAGTGGTGGCAATATTATTTTTTTTATTTTAATAAAAAGAAATATTTCCGAACAACAAACTATCCAGGACCAGTTAAATAGGGCAAAGCGTATTGATGCGATAAGCCAGTTAACGGCTGGTGTTGCCCATAATTTTAATAATAAGCTTGCCAGTATACTTGGCTTTGCTGATTTGGCTTTAGAAGATATCAGGCAATATAGGAATAAAGATCTGGAAGATTCATTAAACGAAATTATTATTGCGGGTAAAATGGCGCGTGATTTAGTTCGTCAGTTAATGGCTTTTAGTGTGAGTGAACCAAGTGAACCTGAGCAGGTTGATATTAAACTCGTTATCGAGCAGGTAGTAAAGCTTATTACGTCTACTTTCCCGGTAGGAATCAGGTTTATTGTTGATATTAAAACTGTACCATTAGTTACTATAGATCCAGTCAGACTCCACCAGATGTTGATTACCCTTGTTGCAAATGCAAGTGATGCCATGGATGGTAAAGGCGTCATTACCATATCGGTTAAAGAAATTTCAATTCAGCATGGTCATTGTGATTCCTGTCACCAGTCTATATCGGGATCCTTTGTGTGTATTTCCGTTAAAGATGGTGGTTCGGGTATCCGACATGAACATATTCATGATGTTTTTTTACCTTTTTATACAACGCGACAGAATCAGGGCAAACTTGGAATGGGATTATCGGCCTTACATGGTATCTTGCATGATATGCACGGCCATGTTCAGATTGATACGCTCATTGATCAGCATGCAGAGTTTAACTTATTATTTCCTTTAACTCCGGGAGTAGAGAAAATTGGCCATAAAAAAGTAAGAGAAGGTAAAGAGCACCTTTTGCATACAGAGGAATTTCACATTTTAGTATTAGATGATGAAGAATCTATTGCCGTTTTTATGACAGAATTCTTTAAACTAAAAGGTTATAAGGTTACTAAAGAAACCAGCAGCAAAGAAGCGCTTAAAAAGATTAAACAAAGCAGTAAGACGTTTGATTTAGTCATTACCGATCAGAGTATGCCGGATATTTCCGGTACCGAGCTGGCAAAATTTGTATACGATATCAGGAAAGATTTGCCGATTGTTATCACCACTGGTTATCAGGAGCATGATTTTGCCTCTGAATCGCAAAATATTTCGGCTGTGCTGACAAAACCTTTTGATACCTTAGGGCTGCTGGATCTGGTCGAAGATATTTTAAGTTAATTTTTAGAATAAAATAATACGCTGTTAGAGCACAGTTTGTGGTATCCTTGCGCACTCAAAAAATCAGCATTTCTAAATTTTTAGCTGGTTTACCTATGGTAGTTTGTATGGGTTCCCTCGCGACGAAAAGCTGCAAACCCCGCCAGGCCCGGAAGGGAGCAACGGTAGTGGTGGATTCGGGCGCCGAGGTGTAGCTTGTGCAGACTACCACCCATAAATCAAAGTAAATCAATTACTTAAACTATTTTGTCTAGAGCATATATATCTCACTATGTGGTTGTGGGGCTGGGCAGTTGTCGAATAAATCGCTAGAATGACTGTTTTAATATAAACCGATGAGTTTGTGATAGTTATGGGTTACCTGGTATGAGTTATCTGGCCTTAGCGCGAAAATGGCGTCCTAAATATTTTACAGAAATGGTAGGGCAGGAGCATGTGCTTCGTGCACTGATCAATGCGCTGGATTCGGACAGGTTACATCATGCCTTCTTGTTTACGGGGACGCGCGGCGTGGGTAAAACCACCATTGCCCGCATACTGGCTAAGTCGATAAATTGTGAACAAGGTGTGAGTTCCCAGCCTTGTGGTGAGTGTCCAATTTGTAAAGAAATTGATGAAGGGCGATTTGTCGATCTAATCGAGGTGGATGCCGCTTCTCGTACCAAAGTCGAAGACACCCGGGAACTGTTGGATAATGTTCAGTATGCTCCTAGTCGTGGACGTTATAAAGTGTACTTGATCGATGAGGTACATATGCTTTCATCGAATAGCTTTAATGCCCTGTTAAAAACACTTGAGGAACCCCCTCCGCATGTGAAGTTCCTGTTTGCAACCACCGATCCACAAAAATTACCGGTGACTATCTTATCACGCTGCCTACAGTTTAATTTACGGCGACTATCTACTGAATGCATCGCTAATCACTGTCAGGCGTTGCTGGATAAGGAAACAATTTCGTATGAAGCCGGTGCCTGTAAACACCTTGCGATTGCTGCTGATGGCAGTATGCGTGATGGTTTAAGTTTACTAGATCAGGCAATTGCCTATGGTGGCGGGTCGGTTAATTTAAATGATGTCATGGCTATGCTGGGAAGTTTTGATCGCATGCTGGTTGTTGCCTTAGTTGAAAAGCTGGTACAACAGGATGCAGCCGGTGTTATGCAACAGGTTAATATTATCGCCGAGCAAGTTGCTGACCTGGATGGTATCTTGCAGGCAATACTTAGCTTAATGCACGGTATTGCACTGTATCAACAAGTCCCGGGTGCCTGCGAAGCCATGTTTGAAGAACAAGGTCTGAATTTGGACACTATTGAATCATTGTCCAAAGCAATTTCGGCTGAAGAAGTTCAGTTATATTATCAGATAGGTTTAACTGGACAGCGGGATTTAAATTTTGCCCCAAGTGTTCGCAGTGGTCTGGAAATGGTGTTATTACGGATGCTAGCCTTCCGACCCGCAACAACGGGCGATGCTGTTATTGCGGGTAACACAAACCAGTCGACAACAGTCAATCAGTCTGAGCAGTCACCACGTTCATCAACTCCGGCATCAACGCAGGCATCAGACCAAACGGTGAAGCAGAAGCCAGTCGTCAGTAATAAACCTGCTACAGCTAACCTGGACTTGCAGCAAGCCAATCCTTCTTCGGCTACCGTTCCTTCAGTCTCTGCACCGGTACTTGAAGAGCCAACGTCGACTTATAATTCGCCGACACAGGATGCTAATCAACAGGTAACTGAACATTCTGTCGGGAATGCTGCTGAGAGTATTGTCCAGCAAGCGAATAGCGCATTGTCTCTTCAGTCACCCTGGCATGAAATAGTTGCTGCTCTTTCAATCGGGGGAATGGATAAACAAGTTGCCAGTCAGTGTATAGCACTTCAGGTGGCTGATAATACTTTGACATTAGCACTGGCTCCACAAAGCGCGCCAATGCTAAATAAAGAACGACAGGATCGTATTCAAAAAGCAATTTCAGAATTATTAAGTAGTAGCATTCAACTTGTTATTGAAATGCAGGATGCAGAAGGCGAGTCGCCATCTGCCAGAGCGCAACGAATTGAAAAAGAAAAGATTGTCAACGCAGAATCCATTATTAATCAGGATGCTGATGTACAATCATTACTGGATGCTTTTGATGGTCATGTGCAACCAGAAACTGTTCAACCGGTCGAATAATCGTTGCTCAGGTTTTAAATTATTTTAGATATATTGAAGAGGTAAAAAGATATGAAAGGCGGAATTGGAAATTTAATGAAGCAGGCGCAGAAAATGCAGGAAGATATGCAAAAAGCGCAACAGGAAATGGGAAACCTTGAAGTTACCGGACAGTCTGGTGGTGGTATGGTTAAAGTAACAATGACCTGCAAGCACGATGTTAAACGTATTGAAATTGATGATAGTTTGATTGGTGATGATAAAGATATGCTTGAAGATCTGGTCGCGGCGGCGGTGAATGATGCTGTTCGTGCTGTTGAAAAAACGACACAGGAAAAATTCTCTGGTTTAACGGATGGCCTGAATTTACCAGCCGGTTTTAAAATGCCATTTTAAACGATGTCGTATAGTCCTTTAATTGGCCAATTGATTAGTGCCTTAAAACGTCTTCCAGGCGTAGGTCAGAAATCTGCCCAAAGAATGGCGTTTTATTTATTACAGCATGATAAAGAAGGTGCATCGCAAATAGCCGAGTCACTGGCGGCCGCGCTTGAACAGGTTGGTCAGTGCGCTCAATGCCGTGTTCTATCTGAAACTGAGTTTTGTTATGTTTGCAGTAATACAAAGCGCAAACAGCAACAGGTATGTATTGTAGAATCACCATCAGATATGCAGGCATTTGAGCAATCTACTCCTTATGAAGGACGTTACTTTGTATTAATGGGACATTTGTCACCATTGGATGGGATTGGACCACATGAAATCGGTCTGGATATTTTGGCCGCTCAATTGGATAGTGGCGACATCAATGAAGTTATATTGGCTACCAACCCAACCGTTGAAGGTGAGGCGACTGCACACTATATATCAGAGATGACAAAAAAGCGGTCGATTAAAACGACTCGTATTGCTCATGGCGTACCGATTGGTGGAGAGCTGGAGTATGTCAATGGTTCAACTCTGGCGCATGCTTTAGATGGACGTAGCCTGGTGACAAGCGATTAACAGTTGCCTTTGTTTATTCAGTGAGTACCAATGAATTCAGTTTTTCCATTGTTACTATTGCCATGCTACAAATAGATTTAAATAGACGGTAACTGGCATCATCTACCTGACAATCCTGTGTATGCCGGTCGGCATAAAAAATACCAATCTCCTGATCCTTGACAAAAATAGACATCGCGACAAATGAATTCGTTATGATTAATTTTTTAAAATCTTTAGGTATAAGTGACCAAAACGTTTCGCGTGTTTTATCATTGATAACGATTGCCTGAGATTTTAGCATTAAGCGGCCAAAAAGGTTTTTTTGTTGTAATGTAATACTAAATCGATTAAAGATGGGGTCGTTATCTGCCCCTTTTATAGCATATGGAATCAATTTATTTGTTTCGGTATTTCTTGTTGCAAATAAAACCCGGTTCAGTCCGATCCCATCATGCATACCGGATAATATTAAATGTATAAGTTCTTTTAACGAGGTTTTTTCATCTAAGTGTTTTATTTTATTTATTATGCTGCTTAATACCGGTATTTGAGGTATTAAACAGATATCTGCATGCTTATTCGAATTCTTTGACTGGATACTTTCTTCTTCCAGGGGGTCGGCCAGCATGGGGAGTAATGCTGCAGCTGGTCTGACGCCATAGAGATTAGTATCACGGGCAACATCAACTGCTAATTTATGGTTTGCACTGATTATTGATGCAATCGGAATATCCAGAAATTCAGCTACCTGTTCCTGAATAATCTGGGTTTTACTACCATGCCAGTCAACTGCCGCAGAGCGTGCTAGTTGAACCGCTAACATTACACTATAAGCTCGCGGGTATTTTGCATTTTCAGGTTTGAGTGCTTCCATCGACAAACTGGGTAAGTCCCAGGATTTGGCTAATTCATAACTCAGTTGATTGATTGCAAAACCTAATACAAGGTATTGTGCCTCTTCACTGGCAATTTGACGCGATCTTTTCAGTCGATCAATTTTCTCCAGTTTTTCCGGATAATACATAGCCAGAGCCATTTCACCAATGAAATGAATTTGTGTCGCAACAAAAATTTCATCAGTATTCATATCGTGACGATAATGCGCCCATTCAGTAGCCTGTTGCGCGGCATGAAAAGCGCGACTGAACGTGATTAGTAAACGTGTTTTTGCAGGATCTTTAAGTTTTTTATCCAGGCTAGGTAACTTATTAGGGAGTGAGGTAACCTGCTCAATCCCCATCATCATCAATGCCTGGGTAATGGATGTAATTTCACTGCGTAAACTACTGCTCGACTTGGTATTACAAACTCGTAACAGGTATATCGTTAGTCCCGGGTCACGACTAACGATATGACTGATTTCTTCTGTTTTGGACTTTTCATTTGTACAGATTTTTCGCAGAGCAGTAATCGTTTTTTCCATCACTGGAAAGTGCTGATTACCAACTTTACGCAGAATGTCCTGCATTACGTCTGCTGTACGAATTTGTTGTAACATTTTGTATTTACTAAAAATAGAGGCCTAGCATCATTATCGGTTAACCAAGCAAATTTCTTTAATTCGCGTGTAATAAATTCGGATTTTGGAATGAAATTTACTCAAGTTTTAATGAATTAGGTCGATAATTTTGTTTAATACTATCAGTATGTATTGATATAAGCGTGGAAAAATTATTTATTAAGGACAGTTCTGGATGAAGTTTATAATCGGCTTAGTCATGGTCTGCGGTTCAGTAGTTGGTGGTTATTTGCTTGCAGGTGGTGATCTTCTTGCTCTATGGCAACCAAATGAGGTCATTATTATCCTGGGAGGGGCGATGGGGGCTTTCGTAATCGCAAACCCAGGTAAGGTAGTTAAAGAGGCGATTGGCAATGTTCCCAAGTTATTTAAAGGTGCCAAGTATAATAAGCAGGTTTACATGGATCTATTAGGTTTGATGTACACGCTTTTTTCAAAGTCACGTAAAGAAGGTTTAATGGCTTTAGAAGGTGATATAGAAGAGCCACATGATAGTGAAATTTTTAATACTTACCCTACATTAATGAAGAACCACCATCTTATCGACTTTATTTGCGATTACCTGCGCTTAATGGTTGGTGGCAACATGAATGCTTTTGAGCTGGAAGGCTTAATGGATGTTGAACTGGATACTCACCACGAAGAAGCCCACAAATCCAGCGGAGCAGTAACGACAATGGGTGATGGCTTGCCTGCTTTTGGTATTGTTGCTGCGGTTATGGGGGTGGTTATAACCATGAGTTATATTAGTGAACCTCCTGAAGTGCTGGGGCATCATGTTGGTGCGGCTTTGGTTGGCACCTTTCTGGGTATTTTATTTGCGTATGGCTTTGTTGGCCCAATGGGAAATGCAATGGCAGCCCAACAAGAAGAAGACGCGAAGTTATTTGAGTGTGCAAAGGTTTGTATTATGGCAACACTTAATGGCTATACCCCTCAAATTGCAGTGGAATTTGGACGTAAAGCTTTATTCAGTCATGTTCGTCCTACTTTTATAGAACTCGAAGAATTTGTAAAGGGTAGCTAAGGATAAAGGATAATTCGTGGCTGGAGATGATAAAAAACAACCGATAGTCATTAAGAAGATTTCGGGTGGCGGACACGGACATCATGGTGGTGCCTGGAAAGTTGCTTATGCCGATTTTGTAACGGCAATGATGGCTTTTTTTTTATTGCTCTGGTTACTCGGGATAACCGATGAAGCGCAGCGTGATGGTATTTCAGATTATTTCAAGAACCCCTCTGGTATCAAAGGGATTGGTGGTGCAAGTACCAGTATGATCAAACTTGGTGGCGCAAAAGAAATGCCAAAAGGTGATCGTACCCGTAAACAGGATATTAGCCAGAAAATAGAGCAACCAGAAAGAAAAATCGGTGAACAGGATTTACAAACTGACGGAAATAAAGACACGGAGTCGAAAGATGAACAGAAAAAGCGTCAGGCTGACAAAAAGGCACTGGATAACCTGTTACAGATACTTAAAAAATCAATTGAAAAGAGTGCTTCGCTTAAAAAATTTAAAGATCAGCTATACCTGGATGTCACGCCTGATGGTTTGAGAATTCAGATATTCGATAAAAAAAATCGCCCTATGTTTGATCTGGGTAGCGCAAAACTTAAACCTTATACGAGGAAAATTTTATTTGAAATAGCAAAATCGATTAAAACAGTTCCAAACAAAATTAGTATTAGCGGCCATACTGATGCCACTCGTTTTCATAAAGGCTACGTGCTTTACGAAAATGATTACGGTGAAGAAATAAAATTACCCTATACCAACTGGGAGTTATCAGCCGATCGAGCAAATGCTGCCAGACGTACCTTATTGAAAGGGGGTATTAAAGTGAAACAGATAGGGAGAGTCATTGGATTCTCTTCATCTGTTTTGTATAACAAAAATAATAAAGCCGATCCGACTAACCGACGTATCTCTATTTTAGTGATGAATCGAAAGTCTGAACTGGAATTGGATATAACTGAAGGTGCTACATCGGTTAATCAGAAACTGATTAAATAAAAGCTAAAATGGTTTGTTTTTGATTACTCTAATGTTTCGAAGATTGAATGATAACTTCGATAACGTGTTGGGTTGATATCGCCATTATTAACCGCGGCTATCACTGCACAGCCTGGTTCATTGATATGCAGGCAGTCCCTGAATTTACATGCTTTGCTTGCAGCTTGTAATTCGACAAAGCCTTTTGCTAATTCAGCTTTACTGATATTCCACAGACCAAACTCACGGATACCAGGCGAATCGATCAGTTTTCCATTTTGTGGAATTGAATACAGGTATGCTGTCGTAGTGGTATGTTTTCCCTTGCTCGTTGTTTCTGATATTTCTCTGGTGAGAGCAGGCATTTCTGGCAGAATAGCATTAACTATCGATGATTTTCCAACCCCGGACTGGCCAACAACGATATTGGTTTTATTTGCGGTAGTTTTTAATAGTGAATCTATACCGGTTTTATTCTTTGCACTGATATGATGGATTGGAATGTCGATATCCGTATAGATTGTCAGTCCTTGCAGAATATCATGGTATTGTGTTCCATCTATTTTATCAATTTTGTTTAAGACAATAACCGGAGTAAAGCCAGAAAATTCAGCGGCTATTAAATAACGATCAATTAAACCATACTTAAGAGGGCTATCAGCACTGACTACAATAAGCATCTGCTCAATATTGGCAGCGATTTGTTTAGGTTTTGGATTGAGATTATTTCGCCGTGATAATACAGTGTGTCGTGGAGTGATTTCAGTTATAACAAATTGATTATTTTGCTCGGATTTAAATTTAACGATATCACCACATAAAGGTGTACCGATACTTTTAAGTGATTTAGCGATTAAATGTTTGAGCTCTTGTGTTTCGATTTTGCATTGATTTCCATAGCTGGCGATGACAGTTGCCTGGTTAAACACGGTTTCAGACATTGTTATTAATCATATCTTCAATTTTAGCAGCACATATAAAATCATTAATAGACAGGGCATTGATAGAGTGGGTGGTAAAGGCAACTTTGCATAGGTTATAGGTAATCGTCACGTCGGGGTGATGATTTTGCTGGTGTATTATCCAGCCAATGGCATTTACAAAAGCCAGAGTTTGGTAGTAGTTTTTAAATGAAAAATTTTTCTTAAGGTTATTATCTTCTATTTTCCAGTCTTTTAAACTGGCCATATAGTTGTCAATTTCTACTTTGCTGAGTAGAGGATCTTCTTTTGTGATATTTTTGCATTGCAAGTTTACAAGGCTGTTCATTAATTATTCTTCGAAATGATAAAAATTAGAATTTAAATAGTGCTGGACATCCATAATTTGATCCTCAGGCCAGTTTGTTCCCAGGCTATTCTTACAACGCTTTAATTGCTTCTCAAGAGCTGCAAGTGTTTCTATTTTACGGTTTTCACGGGTATAAATTTTATTACCTTTGCCTCCGTAAATAGAGGCATGACAGCTTATGCAGTTACTATCATGCAGATCTTGCCCCCGCTCGATATTAGCCGCACTCACTGGCGATAGAAAAATGACAATGACTAACAGGCTGAGTTGTTTTGCCATTGGCATTGTTTATGACCTGACATTGGCTAGATGTGCAATACGAACCGGCGCAGGTGGATGTGAATCATAAAAGGATGAATACAGCGGATCGGGAGTAAGCGTATTGGAGTTTTCTTCATAGAGTTTAACTAAGGCAGTAATTAAATTATTCGCATCAGTATTTTGTGCTGCAAATTCGTCTGCTTCAAATTCATGTTTACGACTTAATAAAGAGAAGACGGGGTTAAAAAAGATACTTAATACCGGGGTTACCAGCATAAATAAAATAAGTGCCATATAAAAAGACGGTGTTGTTACTCCCAGGCCTTCATAGATAAATGATTGATCGATTAACCAGGCAAGCAATGCCAGGCCTGCCAGGCTCATGGCGGCCATTGATGCTATACGTTTTTTAATATGATTACGCTTGAAGTGACCAAGCTCATGTGCAAGTACGGCTTCAATTTCATCGTGTTGCAATGAATTTAACAGGGTATCGAAAAAGACGATGCGCTTGTTACTACCGAAACCGGTAAAGTAGGCATTACCATGACTTGAACGTTTCGAACCATCCATTATAAAAACCCCTTTACTGGTAAAGCCACAGCGTTGTAAGAGATTACTGATTTTATTTTTTAGCTCAGGTTCTTCTAGCGGTGTAAACTTGTTAAAGATAGGAGCGATAAATGCCGGATATAGCCACATCATTAACATACTAAAGCCGAACCAGCTTCCCCAGACATAAAGCCACCAATATGGGCTGGCATCATCCATTAACCAGAGAATAAATGCCAGAAACGGGATACCAATAATTAACATAATGGCGGTTTGTTTAAACATATCGGAGATAAATATCTTAAGTGTTAGACGATTAAAACCAAATTTTTCTTCAATGACAAAGGCTTTATACAAGCTAAAGGGAATATCTAGCAAACCGGAGATTAAACCGAGACTGATAATAACCGCAACCCCGGTGTAAACAGGACTGAGGTTAAAAGCACGTAACTGTTCATCAAGAAATTGAAGTCCACCGCCCAGAGTCCAGATTGCAAGTAAGGCACTGCTAAAAGTTAATTCCAGCGTACCGAATTTGTTACGGGCAATGGTGTAATCTGCTGCTTTTTGATGTGCCTCAAGGGAAATTTTATCGGCAAAAGCTTCAGGAACTTCGGCCCGGTGATTTAATATATGTTTAGTGTGTCGTTGTGCGAGCCAAAGTTGCAAAATGTAAGATGCAATCAGAAAAAATATAAAACCGTACTGGATATCAAGTGCTGTCATGGTGTCTCGCTATTTCTAAATAACTAATTTAAAACGAACTATCTGTAAAAATACTGCTAAAATCAACTGAGTTTTTACAATTATATCGACTTCACAGTCTGATAGCTAATATATAAGGAATAACAATGGGACAAAATATTAATAATTTAGTTTGGATTGATCTGGAAATGACCGGGCTGGATACTCAAAATGATCTTATCATTGAAATTGCCACTATCGTTACAGATGCCGAATTAAATATTCTTGCAGAAGGGCCCATGATTGCTATTCATCAGTCAGACTCCGTCATGGCTGCGATGGATGAATGGAATACAAAACAACACGGTCACTCAGGTTTAACCGAGCGAGTAAAGCAGAGTCAATATAACGAGAAGTTAGCAGAACAAGAAACCCTGGAATTTTTAAGAGAACTAGTCCCGGCCAATGCTTCACCAATGTGTGGTAACAGTATCTGTCAGGATCGCCGTTTTCTGGCACGGTGTATGCCGGAACTGGAAGCTTTTTTTCATTACCGAAACCTGGATGTGAGTAGCATTAAGGAATTAGTTAAACGCTGGAAACCTGCTATAAGTAGTGGTTTAACCAAGCAGTCTTCCCACCTGGCCATGGATGATGTGAAAGATTCGATCAACGAACTTATTTATTACCGGACTCACTTTATCAATTTAAATGACTAACGTAAGATTTTTGTGTTATCTGGAAATAGCCCTGTTCCGGATTTTTATCAGCGTCAGCATTTAAATTCCTTTCTTTATTTATCCTTATTTCTTTGCATTTTTCATCAAATTATTCATATTGGTCACTCGCTCGTCATTAAGCTGGCGAGCTTGCCTGTTGCAAGTGTCAACAGTTTGACATTATATAAGCTAATGCCTTTAATTTATTGATTTTATTGATATTTTTAAAGCTGTAATAATGGCATGTGTCTTGCTAAATAGTATTGCTAGTAATGCATACTGATGTTGATAACACCGCTTATACCTTGAAGGAATAATTATGGCCGAAGCAGATAAAGATTTAGATCTGGATACCGAAGACACGGGTAAGAATAAAACTAACTTACTCATCATTATTTTAATTGTTGTTATATTGCTAGTTGGCGGTGGTGTTGCAGCTGTATTTATTCTCGGTGGCGATGATGATGCAGACAAAGCAGCGGGAAAGGATTCTGCTGAAGCAGCTCAGGTGGTCAAACCAAATGCGATCTATACAGAACTACGGCCTACCTTTGTTATTAACTTTGAAGAAACTAAACAAGCGAGATACTTACAGATCGATATATCGGTAATGTCCCGCGATCAAAAGTCTATTGACCTGATACACGAACATTCACCGGTAATTCGTAACAATATAATCACAATTTTAAGTAGCCAGAAATTTCTTGAAATTAATACTAAAGAAGGGAAAAAGAAATTACAGCAAGCCTTATTACAATCGGTTAATAACACGATAGCACAGGAACTTTCCAGTTCCCCGCCACCCGAAGGTGATGGCGAGAAAAACATGGTTGCAGGTGCTGACGCAAATAAGTATGCAGAAGCTGTCTACTTTACCAGTTTCGTTATGCAGTAGAGGTTAATTATGTCTGTAAACGAATTACTCTCACAGGATGAAATAGATGCCTTATTACACGGCGTCGATTCAGGCGATGTTGAGACTGAAGATGCCGATGTTAATGATGGTACAGCTCGAAATTTTGATTTTGCATCTCATGACCGTATTGTACGCGGCAGGATGCCTACGCTTGAAATGATCAATGAGCGATTTGCCCGGCAATTTAGAATCAGCGTCTTTAATCTGTTAAGACGTTCCGCCGAAATTTCGGTGAGTGGTGTGCAGATGCTTAAATTTTCTGAATATCTTCATAGTATGTTTGTACCAACCAGTTTAAACATCGTTAAACTCCATCCATTGCGAGGCCCGGCACTTTGTGTTTTTGATCCCAAGCTGGTCTTTATTCTGGTAGATAATTATTTTGGTGGAATTGGGCGACATGCAAAAATAGAAGGGCGTGAGTTTACCCCGACTGAACAGCGTGTTGTCAGTATGGTGTTGGAACTGGCCTTTAAAGATTTACAGGAAGCATGGAAACCCGTGTTACCGGTAGAGTTTGAATTTATTAGTCGAGAGGTTAATCCTCAGTTTGCAAACATAGTCAGCCCGAACGAAGTCGTTGTGCTTAGTACCTTTCATGTTGAGCTTGATGGTGGTGGTGGCGATTTCCAGGTGACATTACCTTATTCAATGTTAGAGCCAATTCGCGAGCTTCTTGATGCTGGCTTGCAGAGTGATATATCAGAAAAAGATGATCGCTGGACATCCTCGTTGCTGGATGAAATTAAACTGGCTGAAATTCCACTGTATTCAATATTGACCGAAGTAAATTTAACTTTACGCGATGTTTTAAATTTTAAAGAAGGCGATGTCATTCCTATTGATTTGCCAGAAGAAGTGACGCTGTTAAGCGAAGAAATACCATTATTCAGATGTCAGTACGGTATGTCTGACGGCATGATGGCAGTAAAAGTAGATCGGCCTGTCGATAAAGGTCATGTAATGGCGGGTACTTCATTAGTTTTAGAAGGAGAAAAAGATGAGTGATTCAGACAGTGAAAGTGACGTAATGGATGAATGGGCAGAGGCGCTTGAGGAAGCCGGTGATACTGCAACTGAAGATTCCGAAGAGGCTGTTGAAAGCGTACCGGAAGTAGCCGCCGCAGGGTTTGACAACCTTGAAGACAACTCTGTTAGTACCGGTGATGATATTAATATGGATGTCATTCTCGATATTCCGGTCAAATTATCGATGGAAATTGGTCGAACCAGTGTCAATATAAGAAATTTATTACAACTTAATCAGGGTTCGGTTATTGAGCTTGATCGTATGGCCGGTGAACCACTTGATGTGTTGGTGAACGGCACGTTAATTGCGCATGGTGAAGTGGTTGTGGTAAATGAGAAATTTGGCATACGACTAACCGATGTCGTTAGTCCAGCTGAGCGTGTTAAGAAATTACGCTAAAGTAAGCGGGAATAAGATGATCAAAGGTTTTGTACGAATCCTGGTTTTGGTTGTAACCCTGAGCATTTTTGCAACCATACAGGCGGCAGAGAACGTACTCTCAGAAGCAACAAAACATCAATCCGAGTCGATACCAACTCTAAAATCAGATCCTGAAAAGAATATTGAGAAACACACCGACATCGGTGTTACGAATTATATACAGATGCTCCTTGGTCTGTTTTTTATCATTGCATTTATATTTGCTATTGCCTGGGTAATAAAAAGAATGGGCAACTTTAATCCTACAAATACGGCACAGTTAAAAGTGATCGCCGGGCTAAATGTCGGCCAAAAAGAAAAGATAATCGTCGTCGAGGTCATGCAGGAGCAATTATTACTGGGCGTGACACAATCAAATATTAATTTTTTGAGTAAACTCGAACAGCCAATTGATTCCAGTCAGGCATCAACCGGAAATAGTTTTCAGGATAAACTTCAGTCGGCTGTGCAGGGTTTCAGGCAATCATCTCAAAAGGGTGATTCATGATTATTCGGAGAGTCTTGCTGGTTATGTTCTGTCTGCTCTTACCTGCAATGGGTTATGCGGCCGAAGGATTAGAAGCCTTTTCAGTTAAAACGCAAGCCGATGGTAATCAGGTTTACTCAGTAAGCATACAAACATTAGCACTGATGACAGTGCTTACTATGCTGCCTGCAGTACTAATGATGATGACCTCGTTTACCCGTATTATTATAGTGCTCTCTATACTACGGCAGGCATTGGGTTTAATGCAGGCGCCATCGTCACAGACCTTAATTGGCCTGGCATTGTTTCTTACTTTTTTTGTAATGGCACCGGTGTTTAATCAAATTAATAACAGCGCGTTACAGCCATATTTAAATGACGCTATTCCACTGCAAAAAGCGGTAGAAACCGGCGGTAAGCCATTGCGTGAATTTATGCTTGGGCAAACCCGGGAAGCAGATATTAGTACTTTTATGAAAATAGCGGGTGATGAAGAGTACAAGTCGAAAGATGATATTCCTTTTACCGTACTCGTTCCGGCATTTGTAACCAGTGAATTAAAAACAGCATTCCAGATTGGTTTTTTATTATTTATTCCATTTTTAATTATCGATCTGGTTGTTGCCAGTGTTTTGATGTCTATGGGGATGATGATGCTTTCCCCTATGATTGTTTCACTTCCTTTTAAAATTATGTTGTTTGTACTGGTTGATGGCTGGAACCTGATTATGGGTACGCTTGCTTCCAGTTTTTATATTTAAATGCAAAGAGCCTGCTATGACACCAGAAAGCGTATTATCAATATTTCAACATACTCTTGAAATTATTCTGTTACTGGTCGTTGTGATACTGGTGCCAGCACTGGTTGTAGGTTTGCTGGTTAGTATGTTTCAGGCTGCTACCCAGATTAATGAAATGACTTTAAGTTTTATTCCCAAGTTAATTATTACCCTGGCTACCCTGATGATTGCAGGGCCCTGGATGTTGCGGATTCTGGTGGAGTACACCGAAAAATTAATACACGATATACCCACATTAATTGGATAAGTAATGCTTATTACCGGTGCAGAATTAACAGCAATAGTCGGCTCATTCCTTTGGCCACTGTTTCGTGTTGCTGCGGTAGTCATGACGGCACCTGTTTTTGGCGCTAAGACCGTCCCCTCCAGAGTAAAGTTGATGATAAGCCTGGCGATTACTGCCGTTATCGTTCCTTTACTACCGGCTATGCCAGCGGTCGAAGTTTTTAGTTTGCAGGGATTATATGTAACTGCTAATCAAATTCTTATTGGTATTGCTATTGGCTTTACCACACAACTTGTTTTTAGTGCCATTATCATGGCGGGACAAATTATAGCGATGCAAATGGGATTAGGCTTTTCCTTAATGGTGGATCCGCAAAATGGTCAGCAAGCACCCGTGCTGAGTCAGTTCTATATTATTTTTGTTCTTCTCATTTACCTTAGTTTGAACGGACATCTTGTTTTGGTACATATTATTCTGGATGGCTTTACTACCTTACCTATTGCTATTACCGGTCTTTCTCCCGACAGTATCTGGCAAATAGTCACCTGGGCAAGTTATATTTTTTCCGGTGCTATCGGCATTGCTATCCCTGCTATTGCCTCCTTACTTGTGGTTAATCTTTCATTTGGCATTATGACAAGGGCGGCTCCGCAACTGAATATATTTGCGATAGGTTTTCCCATAACGATGATGCTGGGTTTTGCCCTGGTGTTATTAACATTAATCAATGTTGCACCTAAATCGAATGAACTATTTATTAACGTTTACCAGCTGGTTCGCGGGTTTCATTAGGAAAGTTGCATGGCAGAAGATACTGGTCAGGAACGTACCGAAGAGGCCACCCCCCGGCGTAAACAACAGGCGCGCGAGAAGGGGCAGGTACCGACATCCCGGGAACTTAATACCATGATTATGATGATGGTATCGGCTGGTGCGATTGCCATGGTTGGCCCGGGTGTTGTTCAGGGGATTAAAGAATTAACTGTATGGAACCTGAAGGTAACCCGGGAACAGATTTTTGATGTCAATGCGATGCATTTATTACTTGAAGATTCATTGATTCAAGCCGTACTAAGTCTGTCGCCATTTTTCCTGATTATGGTGTTAGCGGCATTTGTTGGCCCATTTCTGATAGGTGGAGTGAACTTTAGTATGCAGGCACTTTTATTTAAGTGGGACAAGCTTGACCCTATTAAAGGTCTGGGTCGCGTATTTGCCGTTAAAGGGGTTGTCGAGTTACTTAAAGCTTTGGTGAAGTTTATTATTATTGGTTCAGTTGCGGTGGTCTTTTTGTATCATCAATTTGACAGTTATCTGGGCCTGGGGAGTGAGGCGGTCAACTCAGCTTTACCACATGCAGTCGAGCTTCTTATCTGGGCTTTTATAATCATTGCATCGTCGTTAGTTTTAATTGCACTTGTTGATGTGCCATTCCAGATTTGGGATTATAAAAAACAATTAAAAATGACCTTCCAGGAAGTTAAGGATGAGAATAAAGATACCGAAGGTAATCCTGAAGTTCGTAGCAGAACAAGACGTGTACAACGTGAGATAGCACAAAGACGCATGATGGCAGAAGTACCGGAGGCCGATGTTATTATTACCAACCCTGAGCATTATTCGGTTGCATTAAAATATGACCCGAAAAAAATGCATGCGCCAATTGTTGTTGCCAAGGGTGTTGATATTATTGCAATGCAAATTAGAACAGTGGCAAATGAAAATAATGTGCCGTTGTTAGAAGCACCACCTCTGGCTCGTTCGCTTTACCACACAACCGATTTAAATGCTGAAATACCGGCGGGGCTTTACCTGGCCGTTGCTCAGGTATTAGCGTTTGTCTTTAACTTGCGTAAAAAGAATGCGAGCACATCAAGTTATAGCAACCATAAAATGAAAGACCTGGACATTCCAGAAGATTTACAGTTTGATAGTTAACGATTACAGGATTCAAAATGGCTGGCAATGCATTATTTTTAGGGCGGTTTAAAAAAGTAAACTATCAGGGGCTTGGTGCGCCTCTTTTACTGCTCGTCATGATAGCGATGATCGTCGTGCCACTCGCACCGATCGCGCTGGATGTATTATTTAGTTTTAATATTTCTTTATCGCTGATTGTTTTGCTTGTTACCGTTTACTCTATGCGACCGCTGGACTTTGGTTTATTCCCAACTATTTTGTTAATCACCACCTTGCTACGGCTGGCATTGAATGTTGCATCGACTCGTATTGTTTTGCTTGAAGGTCATTCCGGCGCGGACGCAGCTGGACAGGTAATAAAGGCTTTTGGTGAGTTTGTCATAGGAGGTAATTATGCGGTCGGTATTATTGTCTTTGCTATTTTAGTGATTATAAATTTTGTTGTTATCACCAAGGGTGCGACCCGAATATCTGAAGTGAGTGCGCGTTTTACCTTAGATGCCATGCCTGGTAAACAAATGGCCATTGATGCTGATCTGAATGCCGGTTTAATCGATCAGGACGAAGCACGTACTCGCCGACAGGAAATTTCGGACGAAGCTGAATTCTATGGCTCAATGGATGGTGCAAGTAAATTTGTTCGCGGTGATGCAGTTGCAGGTATCCTGATATTGTTTATCAATATACTCGGTGGCTTACTTATTGGTGTTGGTCAACATGATTTAACGTTTGCAGAAGCCGCACGTAATTACACCTTGCTGACAGTCGGAGATGGTTTAGTTGCTCAAATACCAGCTTTATTATTATCGACTGCGGCCGGTATTATCACTACCCGGGTATCGAGTTCACAGAATATGGGTGAACAGGTTTTATCCCAGTTGTTTGCTAATCCTAAATCGTTATGGGTAACGGCAGGTATTTTAGGCTTGATGGGTATTATTCCCGGTATGCCGAACTTTGCGTTTTTAAGTATCGCGATTATCTGCGCTACGGGTGCATTTTTAATAACAAAAAGCAGAAAAGAAAAAACGGCTGAACGAGAATCGCAGCAACAAGCCGTTTCAAGTGATACAGAAGTTAAAGAACTAAGCTGGGATGATGTTACACCTCTTGACTCGATTGGCCTGGAAGTGGGGTATCGGCTGATTCCTATGGTGGATAAAAGTCAGGGTGGGCAACTGATGAGCCGGATTAAAGGGGTGCGAAAAAAATTATCGCAGGAGCTGGGTTTCCTGATTCCATCGGTACATATTCGGGACAACCTTGAGCTTGCGCCGCCAGCATATCGAATTACCTTACTGGGAGTTACCCTGGGTGAAGCTGAAATCCAACCGGATAAAGATCTTGCGATTAATCCAGGGCAGGTATTTGGAACGTTACAGGGGATAGAGACAACGGATCCGGCATTTGGCCTGGATGCGATCTGGATCGATACGGCACAACGCGATCAGGCGCAAACACTTGGATATACGGTTGTTGATGCGAATACCGTTGTCGCCACTCACTTAAGTCAGCTATTGCAAACCCATGCGCATGAATTACTCGGCCATGAAGAAGTACAACATTTACTCGATATGTTGAGTAAGTCGGCACCGAAACTGGTTGAAAACTTAATCCCTGATACCTTGTCGCTGGGTGTGGTGGTTAAGGTCTTACAAAATTTACTCGAAGAAAACATTCCGATACGGGATATTCGAACGATTGCCGAGACCTTGGCGGAACATGGCGCAAAGAGTCAAGATGCTGACATTTTAACCGGCCTTGTGAGGATCTCGCTCGGAAGATTAATTGTTCAACAAATCAATGGGATGGAGCATGAATTACCTGTGATCACACTCGATCCGGCTTTGGAACAGTTGTTGCATCAATCTATGCAGTCAGCGGATGGAATGGGCGGAGGTGTGGAGCCCGGGCTAGCAGAACGACTGCATAGCGCGCTACAGGATTCGGCTCAGAAGCAGGAGTTAGCAGGTCAACCAGCGATATTGCTGGTATCAGCGGCGCTGCGAACAATGCTGGCAAGGTTTGTAAGACATACGATTTCAAGCATTAATGTTCTGTCTTATAACGAAATACCGACCGACAAGCAGATAAAGATTATTGCCACAGTCGGTCAACCAAATGAAGTTA
>Ga0316207_10001422_pt1 | contig 29564 bp, 15 predicted proteins | sample 6weekpyrite_MG_FD_204943 | JGI IMG/M metagenome (GOLD analysis project Ga0316207, IMG submission 204943) | Microbial mat bacterial communities from mineral coupon in-situ incubated in ocean water Damariscotta River, Maine, United States -... | ecosystem: Environmental > Aquatic > Marine >...
AGCGTATTGCCGGCCCTTCCGGGCGTTCACCATGCTGCGATTGTCCATTTAGGACGATCGTTCATGGCTCACCCTCTCGCCCCGACCAATTGGATTCTAAATAAACGACATCATCATTCCGGCAAAGGCCGGAACCCGGTAAAAAGGACTTTGGCCGAATGATATTATTCCTGCTGAAGTAAAATTAAGTGAAGTTTTTACAGGTACAAACAATTGACAGACATGAACCCGTCTTTAAAGATTGCCGTTCTTACGGTATCTGATACCCGCACTGAAGAAACCGACAAGTCAGGCAAGACCCTGGTTGAACGCCTGACTGCTGCTGGCCATGAGTTAGCTGAAAAAGCGATTCTTCCAGATGATAAGTACGCACTGCGCGCAAAAGTTGCGAACTGGATTGCTGATACAACTACCCAGATCGTTTTGATTACAGGTGGCACCGGTATTACAGGACGTGATGTCACGCCTGAAGCCATTTCGCCACTGTTTGATAAAGAGATCCCGGGCTTTGGTGAAATCTTCCGTATGATCTCGTTTGATGAGATCAAGACTTCAACGATCCAGTCTCGTGCCATTGGTGGCATGTCGAATGGCACGTTAATCTTCTGCCTGCCAGGTTCGACAGGTGCGTGTATGACGGCCTGGGATAAAATACTCAAAGACCAGCTCGATGTTGGACATGGCCCCTGTAACTTTGTTGAAATAATGCCTCGCCTGAAAGAAGTGTAAGGGGCGGCTATGAGTGACAGCTGTTTCAACCCGAATGAAAAAATGCTGACGGCAGATGAGGCAATCAGCTTCCTGTTACAACGTGCAGTTGCAAGTACTGAAACGGAAACAGTCAGTATTCTTGATGCATTGGACCGCGTACTTGCTCAGCCAATAGTATCCACCCTGAATGTGCCACCGCTGGATAACTCGGCAATGGATGGTTACGTTACCCGTTTTGAAGATATTACTGTCGGTGGTGAAACAATTTTACCCGTATCACAGCGTATTGCCGCTGGCCATGTCGGTGAACAGCTTGAACCCGGTACAGCTGCACGTATCTTCACCGGTGCGCCCGTTCCCGAAGGTGCAGATACAGTTATCATGCAGGAGCAATGTGAACAACGTGGTGACGAAGTCGTTATCACCGGAAACATTAAGCGGGGTGATCATATACGGCGTGCAGGTGAAGACATTACACAGGGCAGTGAAGTTATGTCAGCAGGGCAGAAGATCCGCCCACAAGATATGGGCCTGATTGCTTCGGTTGGTATTGCCGAAATTGATGTGTATAAAAAAATTCGCGTCGCTATCTTTTCGACAGGTGATGAACTGTTGATGCCCGGTGAACCGGTTGAACCCGGTAAGATCTATAACTCGAATCGCTATACCTTAACGGGTTTGTTAGAAAAGGTGGGTTGCGAGATTGTTGATCTCGGTTGTGTCCCGGATAAGCTTGCGGCGACCCGTGACGCGATGCAACAGGCATCCGAACAAGCCGATCTCATCATGACAACGGGTGGCGTCTCGGTTGGCGAAGAAGACTACATCAAGGCTGCGATCGATGAACTGGGCAGCGTTGAGATGTGGCGTGTGGCCATGAAACCAGGAAAGCCAGTTGCGTATGGCGAAGTGAATAAAATTCCTTTTATAGGCTTACCCGGTAATCCTGTGTCCGTGTTTGTAACGTTTTGCCTGTTTGCGCGGCCCGTTATTCGGACTATGCAGGGCTGTACTGATGTTTTGCCACGTAAGATGAAGGTTATGTCAGGCTTTGACTGGCCACGTAAAGGCCCGCGCCGTGAATTCGTTCGTGCACAACTTCAACTAGACGAATCTGGGCAACAACAGGCAATCACATTTTCTTCGCAAAGTTCAGGTGTGTTGACCTCTACGGTATGGGCACACGGGCTTGTTGAGATCCCTGAGCATACGACTGTAGAGAAAGGTGAAATGCTTAACTGGCTGGATTTTTCTGAACTGGTCTCGTGATTATAAGCCCAATCAAGGAAGACATTACTGCCGTTGTCCTGGCCGGAGGGCGTGGACGACGTGTTGATGAGCAAGACAAGGGATTGCTTGAGTATGAAGGTCGGCGAATGGTTGAGTATGCGCTTGATAGTCTGGCCGAACAGACAAAAAATATTCTAATTATCGCCAACAGAAATATTGAAACATACGAGTCATACGGTTACCCGGTGGTCTCTGATCGTATTAAGGGTTACCTTGGACCACTCGCTGGCCTGGATGCTGCTTTTTCTGTAACCGGCAGTTCATATCTACTTTGTGTACCGTGTGATAGCCCATTTATTCCAAATGACTTGATGCAACGCTTTATTGATTCCGCGAGTGGTAACAACCCGGTTGTAGTGGCAAGAGATAGCAGCCGTGTACACCCAGTTATCAGTCTTGTACATCGATCGGTATGGCCAGATATAGAAAAACGACTTGATGATAAGCAGTTAAGGTTGATGAACTGGATTGAGGCGGTCGGTTATGACGAAGCAGATTTTTCTGCATATCCGAATGCGCTAAAGAACCTGAACACGTTTGAACAGTTAAACAACGAATAGATGGGGCAAGCGCACCAGGAAAGCGCACCTCTACTGGGGTAAATACAGTTTGGCACCTGGATAAAGCATGACGGGGTATATTGATGCCCAATTTTCAGGCACAGAGATTGCAATTCATTACACATTCAAACCAAATAAGCGGATAACACAATGAACTCAAAGCAGGGACAGGTAGACATGCTCGATAACACTTTGACACTTATTCTTGCCGGAGGTGTCGGTTCACGCCTGGCGCCGTTGACGAGTGAACGTGCAAAACCTGCGGTACCTTTTGGTGGTAAATACAGGATTATTGATTTCACATTGGCGAATTGTGTCCATTCTGGTTTGCGTCGCATATTGGTGTTGACGCAATATAAATCACATTCATTACAGAAACACCTGCGTGATGGCTGGTCGATTTTTAATCCTGAACTGGGTGAATACATCACCCCCGTACCACCACAGATGCGTACCGGTGAGGATTGGTACAGTGGCACAGCGAATGCTATTCACCAAAACCTCTATTTGCTTGAGCGAAGTGGTGCAGAATATGTTGTTATCTTATCGGGGGACCATATCTATCGCATGGATTATGCATCGATGATTCAACAACATGTTGATAATAAAGCTGACCTCACAGTGGCTTGCATGGAAGTCAGTGTTGATGAAGCACGTTCATTTGGTGTGATGGAAACGGATACAGAGAACAAGATACTGTCTTTTTCAGAAAAGCCCGATCAACCCATCACAATAGCAGGTAAGCCTGACAGGGCGATGGCCTCGATGGGGATTTATGTGTTCTCCATGGATCTATTGCTCGAATCACTGACTAACGATTATGGTGATGAAGCGTCGAGTCATGATTTTGGTAAAGATATTATTCCATCCTTGATCAATGAGCATGCTGTGTTTGCGCACCCGTTTGGTGGCAGTGAGGGCAGGGTGTCGCAGGATTGTTACTGGCGTGATGTTGGTACAATCGATGCTTATTATGAAGCCAATATGGATTTGCTTAAACCGGTACCACCCATCGATCTCTACCAGGAAGATTGGACGATTCGTACACATCAACAGCAGTGGCCACCGGCCCGTACTGTTCCTGGGGCGTTAGGCAATGAGGGGATCTTCATTAATTCTATCGTTGCGGGTGGGACAATTATTGCGGGGGGAAGTGTCCAGGAATCCATATTGTTTCCCCGGGTATTTGTGGGCGATGAGGCATTTGTAGAACGCAGCTTGCTTTTTGAAGGCGTTAAGGTCGGTGATGGTGCACAACTAAAGAATTGCATCGTCGACAAGCATGTTGAGATCCCAGCCAATACACAGATAGGTTACGAGCCTGAGCGTGATGCTGAGCGCTTTACCATCAGTCCAGCAGGTATTGTGGTTGTCCCGAAGGGCTATGTCTTCAGTTAATATCAGGTAATACGTATCATTTTGTATCAGAATAAAAATAATGAACTGATCTGGTGCATTGTTGATAAAAATAGTACCTGAAATACTGGCATGTGATTTGCTGTATAAAATGGCATTGTATATTCGGTTTTAAGAAAATGTCAGAAAAAGTACTCCTGGTTCAGGAAAAAGAAAACGAGTCTAAAGACTTACTCTATGTTCTTTCATCTATTGGTTATGATGATGTCCGGGTTGTAGAGAGCTCACATGATATCGTTAGACATGCGAAAGACTATGACATGGATTTCATGCTTGTTGATGTCTATCGTCCAGGTCCAGATTTGTTGAATATGATTGCTGAGACCATCCAAAAGCGTCCTGTCCCAGTGATTATGTTTGTTGAAGAAAGCAGTGATGACATCATTACTGACGTGATTAAAAGCGGTGTTTCTGCCTATGTGGTAGATGGCTATCAGCGTAACCGGGTACGTGGTGTTATCAGTCTTGCGCGTGTCCGATTTGAAGAAAACCAACGCCTGCTCGGTGAATTAGAAGAAGCCAAATCGGCATTGAATGGCCGTAAGTTGATTGACCGTGCCAAGGGCATTGTTATGAAACAAAAGGCCTGTGACGAAGAAACTGCTTACAAGCTGATCCGAAAAATGGCCATGGATAAAAATGTTCGTATAACGGATGTCGCGAAGCAACTTATCGACCTGGTCGACCTCATGCAATAAAAAGCACCATATTGGTACTTTCTGCACCCAAAAGGTGCAATTTTGTAACAGGTATCAGCAAATATCAATTCGATTTACGTACGTATACTTCAGAAATAGACTAACCGATTGTAATTTATAGAGTTACTGTGGGTTGGCACACTCCTTGCTCTATAACCATTAACTAATATTGCGCAACTTGGTGCAATTGATACATCGACTGGCCAACGGCGGTCAGTCATGAAAAGGACAATGGCGTCCAGACACAACAGAGGTGTTGTGTCTGGGCGCTTTTTTTTTGCAATCGTGAACGGGAGATAGATATGAAGAAGTATTCAACGCTGAATTTCAGGCTCAAACCTTTATTAAAGGGGCTGGCAATGGCTGCTGGTCTGGGTGCATCTGTTGTGATGACTGGAACAGTATCAGCAGGTGTTGGTGAACCTGAAAAAGAAGACCTGAAGTTTGGCTTTATCAAATTGACAGACATGGCACCGCTGGCAATTGCTTATGAAAAAGGTTACTTCGAAGATGAGGGCCTATATGTAAAGCTTGAAGCCCAGGCTAACTGGAAGGTCCTGCTAGACCGTGTGATAGACGGTGAACTTGACGGCGCGCATATGCTGGCAGGCCAGCCACTGGGTGCGACCATCGGCTTCGGTACACAGTCTCACATTATTACGGCATTCAGCATGGACTTGAACGGTAACGCGATCACCGTATCCAATGACATCTGGAAAAAAATGAAGAAGCACGTCCCTCATAAAGACGGCAAGCCTGTTCATCCTATCAAGGCCGATGCTCTAAAGCCTGTGGTTGAAGAATTCAAATCGGAAGGTAAGCCCTTCAAGATGGGAATGGTCTTCCCGGTATCCACCCATAACTATGAATTGCGTTACTGGCTTGCAGCCGGTGGGATCCATCCAGGTTACTACGCACCAAAGAAAGGTGATACATCCGGTACGATCGATGCTGATGCACTGCTGTCGGTAACGCCACCACCACAGATGCCATCAACGATGGAAGCGGGAACAATCTATGGTTATTGCGTGGGTGAACCATGGAATCAGCAGGCCGTGTTCAAAGGCATTGGTGTCCCGGTTATTACCGACTATGAAATCTGGAAAGACAACCCGGAAAAGGTATTTGGCGTCAGCAAGAAGTGGGCAGACAAGTACCCAAATACACATATTCGTGTTGTAAAAGCGATGATCCGTGCTGCGAAGTGGTTGGATGAAAATAACAATGCCAACCGTCCGGAAGCGGTAAAGATTCTTTCCCAGAGTAATTACGTTGGTGCTGACTATGATGTGATTGCTAACAGCATGACAGGTACGTTTGAGTACGAGAAAGGGGATAAGCGTTCAGTACCTGACTTCAACGTCTTCTTCCGTTATAACGCGACTTACCCGTACTACTCTGACGCCGTATGGTACCTGACACAAATGCGTCGCTGGGGACAGATTGCAGACCAGAAACCAGACAGCTGGTACATGGACATCGCGAAGAAAGTCTATCGTCCAGATATCTATGAGGTTGCTGCCAAGGAACTCATTGCTGAAGGTAAGTTGAAGGCAAGTGAATTCCCTGACTTTGCATCAGAAGATGGCTATAGAAATCCTCAGACGCACTTTATCGATAATGTTACCTATGATGGCAAGAAGCCAAATGACTACCTGAAGAAATTCTCAATCGGGCTAAAAGGTAAGGATGAAATCTAAATAAGGATACTATCAACTGCCCCGGGAGACCGGGGCAATTTGATATAGCTCACTAATTCTGATGATGAACAGGACAGTAAAATGGGTACGCAAATAATGACGATGTTGGGAAATACAGGTTTTGGCTGGGTGGATAACATTGTTAAATTGATAACAGGCGATAACAAGCAAGAACAGTTGAATGTACTTGCAAAAAGCATCCTGGTGCCATTGTTGGCATTTGGTGTGTTTTTAATGTTATGGGCATCAGTGGCCTCACAGATCAAGACATCACTTGGCCAGGTGCCAGGCCCTGTGCAGGTATGGGAACAAACCGTCACGTTATATAACGAACATGTTGAAGAGGGTAAAAAGGAACAAGCCTTTATAGATCGACAAATCAAAAGGAATGAAAAGAAACTGGCAAAAAATCCAGATGCAAAGGTAAAGATTAGACCTTACACAGGAAAGACTACATACCTTGATCAAATTTGGACGAGTATTTACACCGTGCTGACCGGTTTTATTGTGGCCTCATTGATCGCGATCCCTGTTGGGATAATTTGTGGTTTAAGTACGACGATATATAAGGCGATGAACCCCCTGATACAAATGTTTAAACCGGTTTCACCGCTGGCATGGTTGCCGATTGTGACAATGGTCGTCAGTGCAGTGTATGTCAGTGATGACCCGATGTTTGATAAATCCTATCTAAATTCCGCAATCACAGTCACCTTATGCTGTTTATGGCCAACAATTATTAATACCACGGTTGGTGTGTCATCGATTGACAGTGATCTTATTAACGTGAGTCGTGTACTTCGACTGGGTTGGATGACCAAGGTGATGAAAATCGTATTACCCTCCTCAATTCCAATGATGTTTGCAGGCTTGCGTGTTTCACTAGGGATTGGCTGGATGGTCCTGATTGCAGCTGAAATGCTGGCTCAGAACCCTGGACTTGGAAAGTTCGTTTGGGATGAATTCCAGAATGGTAGCTCAGATTCATTGGCACGCATCATGGTGGCTGTATTTACGATTGGCATCATTGGCTTCTTGTTAGATCGCATCATGCTAATGCTTCAGAAATCTGTGAGTTGGGATAAAGATGCCGTCATCCGGTAATAATAGGAGATATCGAAAATGAGTAATGAACATTTACTATTGTCAAAAGTAACCATTGATTTTCCAACACCCAATGGTCCGTTTCGGGCATTGGACGATGTTAGTCTGTCGATTAAAGAGGGTGAATTTGTATCTCTTATCGGGCACTCCGGTTGTGGTAAGTCAACCGTATTGAATATTGTTGCGGGACTTCACCAGGCAACAAGTGGTGGCGTGTTACTGGATGGAAAAGAAGTCAATGAACCGGGTCCTGAACGGGCCGTTGTCTTCCAGAATCACTCTTTGCTACCTTGGCTCTCTGCGTATGAAAATGTTGAGTTGGCCGTCAAGCAGGTGTTCCAGGGTATGAAGACCAAGACTGAAATAGATGAGTGGATTAAGCATAATCTTGAGCTGGTGCATATGGAACACGCGATGGATAAGCGGCCTTCAGAGATTTCTGGTGGTATGAAACAGCGTGTAGGTATTGCGCGTGCACTGGCAATGGAACCTAAGGTGCTGCTAATGGATGAACCTTTTGGTGCATTGGATGCCTTGACGCGTGCACACATGCAAGAATCCCTCATGGAGATCCAGAACGAGCTTCGCAATACCGTGATCATGATTACCCACGATGTAGATGAGGCAGTACTGCTGTCTGATCGTATTGTGATGATGACTAACGGTCCAGCGGCAACGATTGGTGAGATATTGGATGTTGAGCTTGAACGGCCACGTGACCGTTTATCTCTTGCTGACGATGCGACGTATAATCATTATCGTGCAGAAGTATTGAAATTCCTGCATGAGCGTCACGGACGTGCTGCAGCCTGATTAATCCTTTGCAATAAGAAACAGCAAGATGATATTTGTGATGAATAAAATGGCAGACAGTCCTCGCCAGAACCCCAATGGGTTACGTTGCATGAGTGGCGAGTGCTGTTTTGACATGAATTCAGGGTTGGCATTACCGAGATCATGGATGAACTCGGATAACCTGGCATAGCGTTTATCCGGGTCCAGGGCGACAGATTTTTGGATGGCGGCATCAACCCATGCCGGGACCTCTGGGTTAAAATGCTTTATTGATTTGTAACGGGCACGCTTGAGTTTACCCAGAGAAAGTGGGCCGCTGTAGGGGAGTTTTCCCGTCAGCATTTCGTAGCAAATCACGCCCAGCGCGTATACATCAGACCTGTTACTTCCTTTATAGCCTTCAAATAACTCTGGCGCAGCATAGTTCAATGTCCCGAGCATAGGGTTCCTGTCTATGGGGACATCGACTTCGTCAACGCCAGCAATTTTAGTCGAGCCAAAATCAATAATGACAATGCGGCCATTATTGTCGAAGACGATGTTTGCCGGTTTAATATCGCGGTGAACCATTTCCAAACGATGAAAGGCGCGTAAGCCACTGGCTATTTGCTCTGCAATATCCCGGACACCAATATATGAAGGGCGAGGGTTGTTTTCCATCCAGCTTTGCAGTGTCTCACCTTCAATGTACTCAGTGACGTAATATAAAAAACGCCGCCGACGTTCAGAATCGACAATTTTTAGAACATGTGGGTTATCGATCCGCTTACCAATCCATTCTTCATGAAGAAATTGGTCTATGTATGAGGCATCATCTTCATAGTTAACAGAGGGCGTTTTTATAATGACACGTTTTCCAGATTCTACATCCTGGCCTACGTAAATCTGGGTTCTGTTGCTGGCATGTATTTCACGAAGGATGCGGTAGCCATCAAGTGTCATGCCTGCCTCTAAGAAAGGCGGGAAGGGCAGATCTGAAAGTTGCTTTAAGAAACTTTCTTCATCCTGAGTCGGTAATTGGTCAACGCGGATCACCTGGCAAGTGACATTGTCATTACTGCCGCCCTCGAGCGCCATCTTTGTCAGGCTACGTGCAGCCTGTTCAGGATTCTGGCTGTTCTCTCGTAGGCTGTTACGGAGTTCGATATTGCTGATGTATTCATGGACGCCATCGGTTGCGAGCATGTATACATCACCCACTTCGACAGGAACACTTTTAAAGTCGATATCAATGTGTGCATCAGCCCCCATTGCACGACCAAGATAGGTTTTTTCGCCGGCGCCCCAGGTACGATGGTCTTCTGTCAGGCATTCGAGATCGCCATTGCGAAGACGGTATATACGCGTGTCACCAACATGAAAAATATAAGCTGTGCCGGATTTAATAACGAGAATACTGAGTGTAGTCAGCATTGCCCCTGCAGAATCAAAGTTTCGCTTCCCCTGGCTATAAAGCCAATTATTCAGAGAGCCAAGTACCTTTTGAGCGGATGTCTTTACCGTCCAACTATCAGGTGTACTGTAATAGTCAGATAAAAAGCCATTTACGCAAGCATCACTGGCATCCTGACCGGCTTCACTCCGGCTGACACCATCGGCAATGACAACACTGATCCCTTTCGAACTCAGTAGTGGTTCTTCGGGGATTTCTATCGCGCAGGCATCTTCATTCTGTGATTTAACGCCTGAGTGACTATCCTGACCCGTTTGGATCCCGTCAAAGCTTGTTGTCATGATTCGTTTAACCTAAAAAAACGCCGTTACACTGAGAGTATAACGGCGCAACACTAACGGATAAAACTTTATCTAATCAACTTCAATCATTTGTACTGTACCATCAGGCAGCACTTCAGCCATTTCACCCTTAGGTTCCTCAAGGAAAAAGAACACAATGACCAGGATGGCAATGGCCGCACTGGCAATAACAAGGAAGAAAATTTGTGGTGTCACAAATGATAAGATAGTCAGGAAGGTTACCGCTCCAACGTTACCGTAAGCACCGGCCATACCTGCTACCTGACCAGTCATACGGCGCTTGACCAGAGGCACCATGGCAAATACCGCACCTTCACCAGATTGGACGAAGAATGAACATGCCATTGTTACAATCACTGCAAGGATGACGGGCCATCCAGAGTCAATCTGACTCATTGCAAAATAGCCTACGGCCAAACCAGTAAGCAATATGAGCAAAGTTTTTCTGCGTCCAAATTTATCACTGATCAGACCGCCACCCGGGCGTGCGACGAGATTCATGAAGGCGTAGCCAGAGGCCAATAAGCCTGCCTCAACCTTGGTCAGGTCAAATGTGTCGAAGAAGAACAATGGTAGCATTGAAACTACTGCCAGCTCGGAACCAAATGTTACCAGGTAGGCAAGGTCGAGAACGGCAACTTGCTTGAATTTGTAGCGATCAATTTCAGGGACTTCTTTCACAAATACATGCTTGTTAATGCGGTAGATGTGCATAGCCTGGTAAACATAAAGCAGGGCGAGCATGCCATAAATAAGGTAAGACATGTTCGCACTGAGAAGTTTGAGGTTTTCAGGGCCGAGTTTCCAGTTTAGAAGTGCAAGCACTGCAAACATCGGGATATTCATAAACATATACAAGAAGAAATCACCGGGTGTACTGACTTCCATCGCACCTGTCTTCTTGGGTTTGAAATAGGTAGAACCCTTTGGGGTATTGCTGACAGAGAAGTAGTAAATGAATGAGTAAACGAGTGCTACAACACCTGTTGTTGCGATTGCATAACGCCAACCCATTTCTTCTCCGCCATACATTAAGGCAATCGTAGGCAGTGATAATGCAGCTGCAGCGGAACCAAAGTTACCCCAACCGCCATAAATGCCTTCGGCAACCCCTACCTGTTTGGCCGGGAACCACTCCGCAATCATACGAATACCAATAACGAAACCTGCACCGACAAAGCCTAATAGGAAGCGCATTATTGCCATTTGTTCAAAATCTTCAGCAAAGGCAAATCCGAAACATAATAAACTCGATATCGCGAGCAGCGATGAGTACATAATACGAGGACCAAGTTTATCAACCAGCATACCAATAATGATTCGCGCAGGGATTGTCAGGGCGACGTTCAGGATCAGCAACGTTTTAATTTCCTGATCGGTTAAACCCATTGTTTCGCGTATATAAACCAAAAGTGGTGCGTGGTTAAACCAGACAAAGAAACTTATAAAGAAGGCTATCCAGCTCAGGTGCAGGATTTTGATATTGTCCTTGAATGACAACAGGTTCATTTTTGTTGCTGAATCAGACATGCTTGAGTCCTTATTTTAAACTTGAGCATGAAGGAGCAATTGTTGTGCCATAATTTCCACCCGGGCAATTCGTGCCCATATATAAAAACTGATAGATTGTATTTTTCCTATATAAACCGTGGTGTTATTTATTTAAAAAATTTAAATTCAAGCACCATTATTGAACAATCGCACTCATCATCTTTGTACGTATGCACCGAATTGAACGGTCTATTATGATGCATAAGGGTTTCCTAATGCACAGATTTGGTGCGAAATAATGGTGCGGAGATTTTTATCGGTAATTCACGTACTTAGAGATAAATCAATAAAAAACAATAAGCTATAAGTAATTTAAGGGTTTCCTAATTAATGGCATGGTAGTTGCTCATACATTCCTATAAGAGATGTGTACATACAATATATTTGGAGCAAGGTATGAAAGAGCGACTTATTGTCATTGGTAATGGAATGGCAGGCATGCGTACAGTTGAGGAAATCCTCAAACTGGATACAGATGCCTATGACATTACAGTCTTTGGGTCAGAACCATACGGTAACTATAACCGTATTATGCTTTCGCCAGTGTTGGCGGGTGATAAGACCATTGATGACATCATGATCAATGATGAACAATGGTACGTTGATAACAATATCACCTTGCACAAGGGCAAGACGATTGTTGATATCGATCGCAAGGGTCGTAAGGTTATCGTTGATGACGGTAGCGAGTATGAATATGACCGCTTGCTCATGGCTACGGGTTCTAATCCGTTTATTATCCCATTACCTGGTCATGACCTTGAGGGTGTGATTGCCTTCCGTGATATCCACGATGTCGACACCATGATCGATGCATCCAAAAATTATAAACATGCCGTTGTCATTGGTGGCGGTCTTCTAGGCCTTGAAGCTGCCAATGGTCTGATGCAACAGGGTATGAAAGTTACCGTCCTGCATCTTGTAGATACCCTGATGGAACGCCAGATGGATTCCGTTGCTGGCAAGATGCTGCGTAAGTCACTTGAAGAACGCGGTATGGAAATTCTCATGCCGGCTTCGACCAAGGAGATTGCTGGGGACGGTCGCGTAGAGAAAGTCATTCTTGAAGACGGTCGTGAAATTGATACTGACCTGGTGGTCATGGCCGTGGGTATTCGCCCGAACATTGAACTGGCCAGTAAGGTCGGTATTCATTGTGAACGAGGTGTAGTCGTAAACGATACCATGCAGACGTTTGACCCACGTGTCTATGCAGTCGGCGAATGTGTACAGCACCGCGGTGAGACCTATGGACTGGTTGCACCGTTATTTGAAATGGCCAAGGTCTGTGCCAACCACCTCGTGCGCCATGGTATTGGCCTTTATGAAGGGTCAGTGACGTCAACAAAACTTAAGGTTACCGGCATTGACTTGTTTTCTGCCGGGGACTTCACTGGTGATGAAAACACCGAGGAGCTCGTCTTCCAGGATGCCTCGCGTGGTGTCTACCGCAAGCTGGTTATCGATGATAACAAGGTCAAGGGTGCTGTCATGTACGGCGATACCGTTGACGGTTCCTGGTACTTCGACCTGATGCGTGACGAGACGGACATCACTGATTTCCGTGAAAAGATCTTGTTTGGCCAGGCTCACCTGGGTGACTCGGGTCATGGCGATGAAAACCGCATTGCGATGATGGCCGATACAGCCGAGATTTGTGGTTGTAACGGTGTATCCAAGGGAGACATTGTACAGTCGATTAACGTTAATAAACTTCTAACACTTGAAGAGGTGCGCGCGCACACCAAGGCATCGAGCTCCTGTGGTTCATGTACAGGTCTGGTTGAAAGCCTGCTCGCCCACACGGTTGGCGGTGATTATTCAGTCGCACCGCATCTAAAGCCTCTTTGTAGCTGTACTGAACATACACATGATGAGATACGCAAGGCGATCAAGGAAAACGATCTTAAATCTATCCGCGCAACCATGGACTTTCTTGAATGGGATTCAGTAGACGGTTGTAGCAAGTGTCGTCCTGCCCTGAACTACTACGTCATGTGTCAGTACCCGGATGCAGACAGCGACGACAGTCAGTCACGTTTCATTAACGAACGTGCGCATGCAAATATTCAAAAGGATGCGACGTACTCTGTTATCCCACGTATGTGGGGCGGTGGTACAACGCCGAAGGAACTACGTGCCATTGCCGATGTTGCTGAGAAATATGAGGTCAAGACTGTCCATGTGACGGGCGGCCAGCGTATTGCGCTTTATGGCCTGACAAAACAGGAGCTGCCTGAGATTTGGGGTGAGCTAAATGATGCCGGGCTCGTCTCAGGCCATGCTTATGGTAAAGCATTGAGAACGGTTAAGACGTGTGTCGGTAAGGAGTGGTGCCGTTTTGGTACGCAGGACTCTACCCAGATCGGTATTGACCTTGAGAAAATGACCTGGGGCTCATGGACACCGCATAAATTCAAGATGGCTGCATCAGGTTGCCCGCGTAACTGTGCCGAAGCGACGATTAAAGATTTCGGTGTAGTGTGTGTTGATTCTGGCTACGAACTTCATGTTGGTGGTAATGGTGGTATCAAGGTCAGGGCGACAGACCTGCTTTGTACGGTCAAGACAGACGAAGAGGTGTTAGAATACGCCGCTGCATTTATGCAAATTTACCGTGAACAGGCGCACTACCTGGAGCGTACTGCCCCGTGGATCGAGCGTGTCGGTTTGACCTACGTCAAGGAACAAATTGTTGATAATGAAGAACAGCGCAAGGCCTTCGCTGAACGCTTCCTCTTCTCGCAAAAGTTTGCCCAGGATGACCCATGGGAAGCACGAGCCAAGGGTGCCGAGAAGCACGAATTTGAACCGATTAAACAGCTTAACGCTTAAATATTTTTTATAGTGAGAATAAACATGAGTGAAGACTGGATAGAAGTAGGGGCGTTGAGCGAGATTCCTAAACTGGGTGCCCGTGTAGTAAGTAGGGATACTGGTGATATTGCTGTATTTCGTACAGCAGATGATGAGATATTTGCATTGCGTGATTCTTGCCCCCACAAGGGTGGTCCATTGTCGCAAGGTATTGTTCACGGCAAGCGCGTTTCCTGCCCCTTGCATGACTGGAAAATCAAGCTTGATAGTGGCGATGCAGTTGCGCCGGATGAAGGATGTGCAGCGAGTTACCCGACCAAGATGGAAGGTGAAACCGTTTTCTTATCTTTAACACCGAACGAAGGTTGCCCTAACAAGTAACCTGGCAGGTATGCAAGATGCTATTTGGACGTAACAAAAAGAACCCGATCAAGATTGCTGACAAGGGCGTTGTTGAATGGAAATACACCACGTGTGGCTACTGTTCAACAGGCTGTTCGATTGAAGTCGGTCTTGATGATGCTGGCAAGGCAGTTGCAAGCCGTGGCGTTGGCGGCGCAGATGTTAACCGCGGTAAATTATGCCTGAAAGGTATTTTTGAGCACGAGCTGTTTTACACACCGAACCGTGGTCGCGTCCCCTTGATGCGCGACAAGATACACGAGGATTTCACTGAGACTAACTGGGATACGGCACTGGATCATACGGCCAGTGAGATTAAACGTATCCAGGAAACCTACGGCCGGGATTCGTTTGCTGTTGTTTCAACCGGTCAGATAATGACTGAAGAATTTTACACTCTCGGTAAGTTGACGCGTGGTGTGTTGGGCACAAACAACTATGATGGCAATACAACACTCTGTATGTCATCGGCCGTATCGGGTTATAAACGTTCTTTTGGCTCTGATGGGCCTCCAGGGTGTTACGAAGACTTTGAGCATACCGAGTGTCTGTTGGCCATTGGTTCAAACCTCCCGGAACAGCACCCGATTATTTTCTGGCGATTGAAGCAGGCACTTGAGAAGCGCAAATTCCCTGTCATTGTGGTCGACCCGCGCGTAACGATGTTTGCGCAGATGGCGGATATTCATTTGCCGGTAACACCTGGCACCGACGTGGTACTGCTCAATGCATTGGCACATGTCATTCTCGATGAAGGCCTTGAAGACCGTGCCTACATCGATGCCCATGCGAACGGGGCAAAAGAATTTGAGGAATTAGTTGCCCAGTACGATCCGATTACTGCTTCACGTATATGTGGTATTGATGAAGACACGATTCGCAATGTTGCGCGTCTGTACGCCAAGGCCGGTGCAGCAATGACGATCTGGACCATGGGCATTAACCAGAGTACACACGGTTCTGACGGCGTAGTGGGTATCAATAACTTGAACCTGATCACGGGTAACATCGGCAAACCGGGTGGTACAAGTCTGTCGATTACGGGACAGTGTAATGCAATGGGGACACGCGAGTGGTCATCCTGTTCAGGCCTGCCGGGTTACCGTGCACTGGAAAAAGATAAGGACCGCAAAGACGTTGCCGAATTCTGGGGTGTCGACGAAGACTTCTTCCCGGAAAAGCGGGGTATGTTCCAAACCGATATCTTCCCGGCCATTGAGACTGGACAGATCAAAGGACTTTGGGTCATCGCGACGAACCCGATGACGTCTATGACCAACACTGCGCGTATTCGCAAGACACTCGAAAAGCTCGACTTTCTTGTCGTACAGGATGCCTACGCAGATGTTGAAACAAATGAATACAGTCACGTGTATTTTCCTGCCGGTATCTGGGCAGAGAAAGAGGGTTGTTTCACGAACACGGAGCGACGTGTCAACCTGATCCGAAATGTACTGCCACCCTATGAACAGGCGAAACCTGATCTGTGGATATTTAACCAGATGGCGAAACGTTTCGAGCAGGGCAACAAGATTAACTTCCCGGAAACGGCAGAAGGGGTCTTTGAAGAGCTACGCCAGTTGTCTAAAGGCCGTATGCTGGATTACTCCGGTATGACCTATGACAAGATTGAAGAGCAACGCGGCGTACAGTGGCCTTGTCGTGATGAAGAGGGTAAGGAGAACGGTAGTCAGCGGCTTTATACTGATGGCAAGTTCCAGTACGAAGATGGCAAGGCAAAACTGATCCCATTGCCATTTATCGATAACAACGAACGTCCCGATGAAGATTATCCATTTTGGCTTAACAGTGGTCGCGTGGTCGAACATTTCCATACCCGGACACGTACCGGTAAGGTTGGCAACCTGAACAAGTTCAGCCCAACACCGTATATGGAGATGAACCCCGATTCGGCACATGAATTAGGTATTACCTCGGGAAGTTATGCACGTCTGACATCACGACGTGGTGATGCTGTTGTGATGGTACAACTGACACAGCGCGTACCACCGAACATGGTGTTTATCCCGTTCCACTTCCATGAATGTGTTAACCGTCTGACTTTGGGTCTATTGGATCCCCATTCACGCCAACCGGCATTTAAACAATGTTCGGTAAAAATTGAACCGGCTGCAGACCAGGATGCTGCTGCAGTACGAAATGTTGCAGCACGTACCTTCTAAAAGATTGAGTGAACAATGTTTAAAGTAAGAGACGACGAACCTGATTACGCTTTTGTCCCGGTACCGGATAACCCGGAAACTAATCGCTATGGCCAGGCCATTGACCTGTCGAATGAACATGGCGTACTGACCGGGCAAAGCCTGAACATCAATGGTGATGACTGGGTTAGTGATAACCCGAATCGCTACAAGCAGCACGGCTTTTACTTTAATGCTGACAACTGTATTTCCTGTCATGCCTGTGAATCTGCATGCAGTGAAAAGAATGACCTTTCACCACACCTTGCATTCCGTTCCGTGGGCTACGTAGAAGGGGGCAGCTACCCGGCGTATCAACGTATGAATATCTCAATGGCGTGCAACCATTGTGATGACCCGGTTTGTTTGAAAGGCTGTCCAACACGCGCCTACACAAAATTCGCTGAATATGGTGCGGTGTTGCAGGATCCCGATATCTGTTTTGGTTGTGGTTACTGTACATGGGTTTGCCCGTATAACGCGCCACAACTTGACCCGGTTAATGGCCAGGTTGAGAAATGTAATATGTGTGTCGATCGTCTTGAGGTTGGGTTAAAGCCTGCCTGTGCATCGGCATGTCTTGCTGGTGCCTTGGACTTCGGTGTCATTGAAACGACACCTGAGAACCGTGATCAGCTCGATGTTCAGATCCCGGGCTTCCCATCGCCAGAGATCACGCATCCAAACATTCGTTTTGAGCAAAAGAAATCACTGCCACGTGAAATGACACGTCCCGATGCCATGCCACTGCGTTACGAGCGCGACGAACAAGGGAAAGGGGAATTTAAGACGAAGGTACGTGAAGAGGCCGGTGAGAAACAGTGGAGCATGGACAAGCTCCGTTCACGTGAAGATCCCCTGGTCATTTTTACCTTGATTTCACAAGCTGTCGTCGGTGCATTCCTGCTTATGTTTATTGGCCCAATGTTTGGGCTGTCTGAACTGATACCTTCGGCACACCCACTTGCGTACTCACTGACACTGTTTGGCCTGCTCGGTATTGAGAGTTATGCACTATTTGTCTCGACCATGCACCTGGGCAAACCACATCGTTTCTACCGGGCATTTAACAATTTGCGCTATTCACCTGTGAGTCGCGAGGTGGCGAGCCTTGCCGTGTTCTACAACCTGTTAGGACTATATACCTTGATGGTCACCTTCCTGCCAGAGGGCATGTTGACCGGTTTGACCGCATTTGTCGGTTGGGCAGCCGTGATCGCAGGTCCTGTCTCCTTGTACTTTATGCACCGCATCTATCGTATTGAGGCGCGTCCATTCTGGAACCACTGGCAGGTGCTAACGAGTTTCTACGGCAACATGTTTGCACTGGGTGCATTATTGGTTGGGCTTGTATATGTCAGCCTTTTGTTCGCACAGGGAGTTGATTTTACTGCCTTGTTATCAGTGGTGGCCCTCTCAATGCTGGCAGGCCTGGTCATTGAGGCGATAGGACTCTGGCGCCATGCCGCTGATATGCATAAGCAGGGCGGCGAAGGTGCAGCCTCGCACTATGTACAATGCACCGACTTTGGGAAGACCTATTTGACACGAAATGCAGGGCTTATTGCTGCAGCGGTGATGACTGCGCTGCTATACATCTTTGCCCCAACAGGTGCTTTGGCCGTTACCGGTCTGGTTATAACCGCATTGGTGATGTTGGCAACCGCAGTTATCGGGCGTGCGTTGTTTTACGTGCTTGTTATCCCAACGACGATGCCGGGTGCATTTTTCTGGCGCAATAAAGGTTTCCAGGACCACGCGAAAGAAACCGGTCTTGCAGAAATGCCGCAAGTCGGTGTTGTGCCAGATTCGCATTAACCTGCCTGGGGTATGCTACTCCTGCTTATGAAGTTCCGTAAGTAAAGTTAGGAATTGTAGAATATTCACCTCGCCCTTCAACTTGAGAAGAACCAGTTAACGGCGGTTATAAGCTGTCAAGGGAAGGAAAGCAGTCCTGAAATTAGATATTTAGGCCTCCTCAGGGGCTGATTTCACCCGGGTATTCACCCTTCGCCCATCCCTTTATGTTCTATTGGATTTTTTGTAGGAAATGCCCTACACCTATAGTGCTAACTTTGCCAAATAGTCTCGAGTTTGTCAGGACAAGAAGGTACTATATATAGAATAAGAACGGGGTTGCCCTAAAAAAATAACGTCAGGGCAAGTAACAGGGAAAGGCTTGTTAGCTTTTCAACTTTCCAGGTGACGAAAGATGAAGGCAGTATTGAGTAAAAAGCGTTCTTTAGCGGCGCTGATGTGTACAGGTCCAGCGATAGCATTTGCAGGCCCAACCGGCGGTGAAGTGGTTGGCGGTGCAGCGACCATCTCGACGGCGAGCCCGCTGAACACGGTGATTAACCAGAGCACGCAGCGTGCAGCGATTAATTGGCAGAGTTTCTCGATTGCCGGTAACGAACATGTCCAGTTCAACCAGCCCAACAGCAGTTCAATCAGCCTTAACCGCGTCGTCGGTGCTAACCCCTCTGAAATCCTCGGTAACCTGTCAGCCAACGGCCAGGTATTTTTGATCAACCCACGTGGTGTCTACTTTGGTCAGAACGCGAGTCTTGATGTCGGTGGTCTTGTTGCCAGTACGCTGGATATTGGCAACACGGATTTCATGGACGGTAATTACAAATTCCTGACCTCCTCGGCGTCACTGCCAGAAGGTAGTACTGTCGTGAATGACGGTATCCTCAAAGCCCGCGAAGGCGGTTACGTGGTACTGGCGGGTGATGAAGTGCGTAACAACGGCCAGGTCGAAGCCAAGTTCGGTACCGTGGCGCTTGCCGCCGGTGGCGAAGTCACGCTCGATATCGCGGGTGACGGTCTGGTCAGCTTCAGTGTTGACAGTGCCACGACAGCCGAAATGGCGGGTGTCACCAACACCGGTGAACTGCTTGCCGACGGTGGTCGTGTCGTGCTCACCGGTAATGTTGCCAATGAACTGGTATCTACCGCTGTAAACAACGAAGGCCTCATCCAGGCCCAGACGATTACCGAGAAAGACGGTGAAGTGTTCCTGCTTGGTTTTGGCGGCGACACCGTGCATGCCGATGGCGCCGAGATTGATGTCACCGATGCGACCGATACCGATGCCGGGTTTGTTGAAATCTCTTCGAATGAAGGTATCAAGGTCAGGGGGACTACAAATATCGGCCGGGGCGGTGAGCTCTTTATCGACCCTGCGGTATTGAACATCTCATCAGGCGGAGCTAGCTCACTGGGTGCTTCCAGTATCAGTAATAGCTTCATCGCCAACCAGCTCAATATGAATACAAATGTCACCCTTGCAGCAGGTAGTTCAATTAACTTTGTTGTGGGTGACGGTCCTGCGAATATTGACCTCGGTAGTATGGCTGTGGGCACGGGGGATTTCACACTGATGGCTTCAGATGCCGGTGTTGATATCAACCTCAATAATGCATCGATCAATATCCTGGGTGATGTGAACCTGAATGCAGGTACGGGTGATATTACCGGTGTACAAAACATCGGTGGTGAGAATGTAAGCCTCACCGCAAACGCCATCTCCACAACCACTACGCCATCGTTCGTAACGGGGACCGAGTTTACAGGTTATATAAACGAGTTCGTAGCAGATGCCGATGATAACGGTACGGGTGACCTGACGATTAATGCCAACAGTCTTACTGTTTCGCCAACGAATGCGGGCAGTTCTTTATTTGAGGTTGCTTTTGATGCGGGTAGCACAAGCGGAACCGTTGACCTTAATACCCCGATCACAGTGACAGGCGAGAAGAATGTGAGTTTTGTATCTGCCGCCAACACGGTCAAGGTCAGGGGAGACATAACTGTAAGCGCTAATTTCGTAAGTGGATTTGTACAATCAAGGGTCTCTTTCGACGAACCCGGCGGCACAGTCAATGTTGATGCGGATATTACCGCAACGGCGACTGTAGGCATCGGTAGTAGTACTGAAGCAGATGTTAGTTTTGGAGACTCCACTGGTGGTGTTGCAAACGTTTTGACCACCCTAACCACACCAGGTTTGATTACCGCACAAGAAATTCAGCTTGATTTCACCGATACGGCCAATGTTCGCACGAACGTGGAAGCTGTCGGGGTTGGGCGAAATAGTGCTGGCGCACTGATGGCTAATTCACTCACCATCGATAACTCAGCGTATCGAGACGGCTCTTCGACGGGAACTGTCGGTAATGACGGGGAATTCGAGTTTTCAGGGCCAACGTCAGGCATGACTGACACCTTTACAGTTCAAGATTTTGATATAGACGTTGGGAATTCAGATTTTGCTGAAACTCAAATATTCGGTGAGTTCATGGCTGACAGGAATATCACCATCAGGGCGGGTGGTAATCTCAGCCTGGCCGGAATAGATGGCACTGGTGATGTCATCCTCGAAGCAGGAGCGGGGGCAGGCACCGGGACATTGACCCTGAATCGCGATCCAATGGGTATGGGCTCAGATTTCGCTGTGTCAGGCGCAAATGTAACCCTTATTGCTGATAACGATATTACGACTACGACAACTGGTTTCTTTGGTATTAGCGCGACCGGTGCAGGTGGTGACCTGATCATAGACGGTGATTTTAGGCGTACAACGAATGGTACAACCAAATTCGTCGCCCAGGACCAGCTGACTTTCCTCGATGATGTGAACAGTACGTTTGGCCAATTTAGCGACGTCGATATTTTCGATCCATCCGGTAATGGCAAGGTTGTTTTCGAGGCGCAGGACATTACTGTTCAAGAGGTGCTATTCACCGCAACGGATGGTGGATCGGGTAACCCGACGAATGCCGAAGTCGTCTTCAAGGGCATCCAGGGCATGACGGGTGCGTCCGTTACGATTAATGGCGACATTACGGCAACGGCGAATACGACATTGACTGCAACATCCGCAGCATTTATGACCGATGCTGAAGTTAAGTTTGTGGGCGCGAGTACTGCAGGTTCTGTGATGTTTGCACCGTTCGATTCAGTCACGATGACGGGAGGCACTCACAAGGTCACTTCTGATAAAGTCAGCTTTAATGTCAGTGGCTCGATTGATGTGCGTACCAGTGCACCGGCTCTGAACCTGGGTCGAAATGATACAACGGTTAGCCAAACGAACTCGTTGATCATTGATAATACGGCCTTTACCACACGCATGGTATCCGGAACCAGTTTTGGTACAGAAACGCGTGGTGCACGCCTAAGAATTGATGCCCCGAGTGCGGGTGGAAACTACACCATTAATAACCTGGATCTGACCTTTGGTGATAAGGGGCGGATTCGAAGCCGTGACAGCGAGAACCTTTTCCTCGGTACGGCAAATGTCACCACTAACGGTAATCTTGCCTTGGGCGGCTATGGGTTTGATACCGTCGCCATGCCATTCCCGATATCTGACTACGTTATTCAGGGGTTGGGAGGCGCAGGTGGCAATTGGACCTTTACGGCTAACGCAGGTACTGAAACACCCGGCCGCATCAATGCAGGGTTCCTCGATAACACGGGGCAGGACATTACCCTGACGGCGGTTGATCGCGTCAAGCTGAATGAAGTGACGGCAGATAATATCAGTATGACCGGTGCGTTTTTCGATGTCTTCACAGGCGGCGGCGTGACGTATGTCAATGCCGTAAACGGTAACGCGACCCTGACGGGTGACTTTACTTCAACACGTAACGGCACCGTCCTGTTCAAGGCTACGAACAACCTGACATTCAATGATGATGTGACGCTTGTCGATACAGTTGGTAACGGCAAGATTGTCTTTGAAGGTCAGAACATCAATACGGCGAATGTCTCGCTAACAGCCACCAATGCCACCTTTACTTCTGCTGAGGTTGTATACAAGGGGGCAAAAGGTCAGACCGGTGCGATGGTTACCCTCAATGGCGAGGTGACAGCAGATGGCAACCTCGAGACCAATTTCACCAATTTCGGTTCCTTCCTGCGAGGCGGTGAAGTTAAGTTCGTTGGTGCCAGTTCTGCAGGCACAATGAGCAGTATCATGCCGCTTAGCCCGTTTGCATCGGTACAAACCTCCGTAGGTACACACAAGATCAACGCAGACCTGATTGCATTCAATGTTGACGGTACTGTCAATGTGCGGACAAACTCGCCACGCCTGAACCTGGGCTTTGACCGGACACTGAATGCACGGACGACGAACGTCACCATTGATAACACGGCGCATACCACCTATGACGTAACATTCTCGGACGGAAGCTTTGGCTCAACCACGGCAACACGAGGTGCGCGTTTACGCGTCGATACAGGTAGTGATGCAGGTGCGCCTGTTGCCTACACGATCGACAACCTCGACATCACCTTTGGTGATAAAGGTCGTCTGCGCGGCCGAGATGGGGATGAGCTCATTCTGGGCAATGCTACGGTCGTAGCGGGTGGTAACCTCGCGCTGGGCGGTGATGCCTTCCTGGCACCGATCATTCCTTACGTGATAACGGGTACTGGTTCAGGTATCTGGGACTTTACCGCGAATGCCAGTGTTAATCTGGATGCTACGCCGGGCAACATCACCGCAGATGTTCTGGATAACCCGGGTGGCGACATCACAATGAATGCCGCGGGTACACTTTCTTTGAGCGCCACGACGGCCCGCTCGGTGACACTGACGGGTACAGCTGGTATCACCACGGCAGGTGTGAATGCAAGCTATAACGCCACATCAGGTAACCTGACACTGACGGGTAACTTTTTCACCAGTGGTACATCGATTACTGCTGATTTCCAGGCAATGGGGGGCGATATCTCGGTCAATGGCAATGTCGGGATCTCGGCCAGTACGGCAACATTGAATGCCTCAGCGGATAACGATGTGACGTTTACCGGGACTGTCGGTGTTTCTGCTCTGAATATGGCAGAAGTCACGCTTGGCGCCAGTAATGACCTGCATGTCACGAGTACTGTTACGGTTAATGCAGGGAGTAGTGCTGTGGTAGGCCTGGGTGCTAGCAACGATGCTACATTTGATGGCGCGGTCTCGGCGACAGTCACAAACGGTGGCATGTCTGGCGGTGCGGGGATTATCTTTATTGCGGGTAATGCAATCAACACCCAGGCGGTGACAGCACAAGATAGTGGCTCCGGTGCAGCATTAGTAGCCTTTTCCGGTTTGTCGGGAACCGGAAATCCAACCGTTACACTGGATGGAAATGTCACGACACTGTCTAACTCTCCAATGCGAGAAGGAGTTGTTTTTGGTTCGCCTACAGCTTTTGGTGGCACAAGTGGCGGTACTGGGGATGCGGTGGGTTCGATTATCACGAACGGTGGTGCGACCATTACTTCGGAATTCATCGGCTTTGATGTAGATACTTCGATAAACGTACGCACTGCATCACCATTTATCCAACTCGGCAGTGCATGTACGACAAGTTGTGTGCCGAGCATGGGCAGCAGTCCACTAGCTCTCCTGAGTATTGATAACTCAGGCTTTACGGGTTTGGCCGAGGTAGCAGTTGGCAGCAGCAGCGGTGCACCGGTTGCGATGGGTTTTGTGGATGACGTTAACCTGCAGTTTGGTGGTGATGGGAGCTTAACGAATATTGATGCGCTCACTGTCACGAATACCTTGGCCGTGATGGCTGCAGGTTCATTCTTCCTGGACCCAGATGTAACAGCAGGTACGGTGGACCTGTCTGCCGATGATCTTGACGTGGGCGATATCACGACAACGGCTGTAGACAATGTTGGCACGACCATGATCACCGAAGGTGATTTAAACCTGACAGCCAGTACTAGCGTGGCAGCAGGCACATTGTTGGCGCAGAATGGTGATGTGAATGTTTCGGCAGCTGCAGAGATGACGCTGAGTATTGATAGCGCCACGGGTAACAACGTCACACTTATTTCACCAAACATCGTTGCGGGTAGCTCAGGACAGTTCATTAATGCGACAAACGGTGATGTACAGGTTACAGGTGATATCACTGCGACAGATTTGGTGACAATAAATATTGATGCATCGAACAATGTGACAATAGACGGCATGATTACCCAAACTGCATCTGCTGGCACGGCAACTTTGGTTATCGAAGCCGGTAGTGAGGTCTTTATCAATGACGCAATCGATGTTTCTGCACTGGGCGATGCGACAGTCAGCCTGGTTGCGACTAATGGTGGTGTGACAACGAACGCAATGGGTACAATCAATGTTGCATCGGCGACTGCTGACGCACTGGGCACCATCTTTGTTGGCAACGGTACTGTCGGAATTAATCAAGGCGCAGCCTGGACAGTTTCTGGTGGTGACGATGCATTTACATCATTTCATATTAACAATGGAACAGGCCCTGCCAACATCGATGCAGCGATTGACGTAACCGCTAGCGCAGGATTTGCAAGCGCATCTGTTCAGGTTTTTGATGGATCATTAACAACGACGGGTAATATCTCTGCATCAGGTGGCACTTATGGCGAGGTGTCGCTACGAAACTTCACGGGTGGGCCGACCGTTGTTGGTGGAAATCTTACCGCAACAGGCGGTGATCAGGCTTATCTTCAGGTTGACTCAGATACGGGTCCGACAACCATTAATGGTAACCTGATGGCATCAGGTGGTACTGGTGGCGCGGAGATCCGGGTGGGTTTCTTTGACTCAGGCACGCTAACTGTTATGGGGTCTTTAAATGCCATGGCAACAGGGGGTGTGGGTGATGTTGAATTCTTCGCAACCTCCGGTGATTTGACGATTAGTGGCGATGCGACGGTCACAGCACAGGATGATTTTAATTTAACAGCAGGGATGGGACTGACGGCAGGAGCGCTGACTAATGACGCGACCATGGGTAACCTGAACGCAATGGTTGCCGATACCATGCTGATTAATAGTGCAACGGCCTCCAATAATGTAACGCTGACAGCAACAGATCTGAATACGAATACAGCCGGGACATTCGTTAATGCTATTTCCGGTAATGCCACGTTGACAGGTGATTTCTCTGCCTCGAATCTGTCAATGGTTACTTTCGATGCAGGTGGCAACCTGACGATAAATAACGATGTGTCAGTTACGAATACATCCGTTGATGCAGATGTTATTTTTGAGGCCGGCAGTACCTTGTCTGTAACAGGTGCAGTTAATGTTTCAGCAAGTTCTAACGCTATCGTTGAATTTGTCGCACCAAGCGTAATGACCAATACAGTGACAGTGACAGGTGACGGTACTGACGTAGCGGCTGAATTTGGTACCCTGGGCAATAACATCACATTGAACGGGAGTGTCACTGTTAACGGGACAGGTGGCGAGATTTCATTCGGTGCTGCCGAAATGGGCAGCTCGAATACAGCCGTGAACAATGTGACTCAGACAGCGGGTGTCCTTGCGGCAGACACTGTGGCTTTTAATGCTACCGGTACGGTTAACGTGGTCACCAATACACCAGAGCTTATCCTGGGAGATAGCCTGGGCAGTAATACTATGACGAGTAGCTTTACTGTCGATAACTCTGCACACCTGGGAGCGGCGAGTTTGCTGTTCGAAACCTCGGGAGGTATGGGTTTTAACGTTGGTGCCCTGAATGTTGATTTTGGTGGTGATGCAAACATCATTGGTTCTGATGTAGAGGCCAGTTCAACGTTTGATATCTTCACCACCGGCAAAATCAATGTCATGACAGGCGTCAGTGTCAACACGTCAGGTGACGGAATTCTGAACCTGACGGGTAGCAGTGTAGATATCAATGCACAGGTCAGTGTCGTGTCATCAGATGGAAATGCCGATGCAACGGTGACGTCGACAGGTGGCAATGTGTCTCTGAATGGCACGAATACAATTACGGTTCAGACCACATCAACGAACGCAACCGATGAGGCAAACCTCGACCTGATTGCCAGTGAGGGCAACGTTGATATCAATGGCTTTATTGACATTATGTCGACCCAGGCCTCCGAGCTCACTATTTCAGCATCGGCGACAACGCCTTCAGCTTCAGCCGGTAATGTAATCATTGCGAATAACGTCGATGTCATGGGTGGCCTGTCCGGATTTATGGACATCGATGCAGACCGTGATGTGACCACAATGGACCTTTCGATTGATGGCGATATCGACATCCTCGCAGGTGGCGCACTGACCACGGGTGTACTGACTGCACGTGGTGGTAATGTCACGACATCTGCCGGTGGTGTGTCTAACGTGGGCGGTACGGTGGGTGATACGGTTACGGTGACGACAATCGATGATATTGTCCTCGGAAATGTGACCTCTGACGTGATCAACTTCATGGGTAATAGCATCACGGCCGGTAATCTGACGTCAACCGTTGGCGGCGTGACACTGAATGCGACAGGCACCTTTGTTGATGTTGGTACGGTCATGTCGGCAACAGGTGTTGATATCGATGCAATGACAAGTGTCAGTGCCGGTGCGATTACTGCAACAACAGGTTCAATTGACCTTGATGCAGTCGGCGGGACGATTATGACTGGTAGCCTGGCCGCGAGTATGGGCAGTGTGACCGGTACGGCAGGGGTCGATTTCATAGCCCAGAATATCCTGGGGCAGGACCTTGTTGATATCGAGGCGACCCTGGTACTGGATATTGGTTCAGTCAACACGACTTCTTCAGCAATATCGGGTGATATTATTCTTCAAGCTGCTGATATGGGGAGTCGTGTGTCAAACATTGAGGCGCTGACATCAGCACGTAACATCGATATTGATGGCGTAACGACAAGCTTTAACTTAAACGGAGCTGTTACCGCAAATAACGGTATGGTTAATATCGACGGTGCGTCTGTTTTCCAATCGACAGGTGCTGACATCAATGCCAGTGGTGATGTCACCATTGGAACGGCAGGGACCTTCCAGTTTATAACATCTCAGATGGGTGATATTACGATCACGGCTGGCCCAGGAACAATCACCACATCACGAACCTTCACTGCGAGCAATGGTACGGTGAGCCTGACGGCAGGCAATATTCAGGCTGGCTTTACAGGTAGCTTGATTAATGCGATGACATTAGACCTCGCTGGCGGCACTGCTAATTCAACGATCGATATTAAAACGAATGTCGACACGATCAATATCAATAACACCAACCTGGGTGGTCTGTTTGAGCTTGTGGAGACAGATGGGGCTACCGTGAATGTGAGCGGAACAGGTGAGTTTGGTTCAGCTTCATTCTCATTCGGTGGCAATACGACCTTCAACGGTAATGTCATTTCTCGTGATGAAATTATCGCGATCAATACAAGCGGCAACCTGGCTGTAAACGGCAACGTGGGCGCTTCGTCAATTGTGTTCTTGGAAGCAGATGGAAGTTTAAATGTGACCGGTACAATTCAGTCGGGTTTAGAGGTTGAATTGCATGCGGGTGGGGAAATATCTGCAACAGGTGGTATAACCACTGCAGACCTAGATGTAATCATGACAGGTGCTCCTGCTAATGCAACTTTGACCACAAATGTAAGCGATGTGACTTTTGGGGGCGATTTCGGTGTTGTTAGCCTCGATAATACGGCACGCACGGGTATGACAACGACGAATGTCACCATAGGCATGCAAGGCCCGGTTAACTACACGGGTCTGCAGATGTTCTTTGGTGACAATGCGAGTATCACAGGTTCACAGGTGAATGCCGATGCCATTAACCTGTTTGCCGAGGGCGATCTTAACTTTACGAATGGCTTTAACGTCAATGGTGGAACGTTTGCCGGCGTGAATGGCGACGCAGCCCTGGTTGCAGCGTTAACAACGGCAGCTATCACGGATGGTAACGGAACATCATCACCGAATGCTTCGTTTGTATCAGGTGGTACCTTGACGCTTGAGGTTGGTGGCCAGACAAGTGGAAACCAGTACTTGCTCCTGGCTGCTGATGATACTGTGCTGACAGGCACAAGTAGTGCACCGGGTCTGCTGGTTCAGTTCACGCCATTTACGGCAGCGAATACGATTGGGTTTGCACAGTCTTTATCATCGGGTCCGTTTATGCAGGATACGGTCTATACTGTTGATGATCACTTCAGCCACTTTACAGGCACAACAACACCAGTAGGTTTGAGTACATCAAGTACAGCAATTGAAGTTAATGGTAGTGTCGATGTTGCGGATAAGAATCTCGTCTTGCTGACCACAGGTAGTGTCACCGGGTTCGAAAATATTACCGGTACGGGCGTTATTGCTGTGGTAGGTGTTGCAGTGACAATGAATGAACCGCCACCCCCTACAGTGGATCAGGTGGATACAAATACCCAGTCACCGAGCACGAAGACGACTGAATCAACTGAGCCGCCACCTGAAAAGACAGCTGAAGGGGACGGTACTCAGACGCAGGATGGTGAAAACAAGGAAGAAGAGGAAGAGAAGAAGGAAGGTGAAGGTGAAACCACCAAGAAAGAAGAGACAAGCAGCGATATCGTTGAAGTTGCTGAAGGTGGCGCGACAAAGGCAGGTAGTTGTCAATGATTAAAATAAGAAAACAATCCGGCAGGGCTCTGCTACAGTTCGTTGCGGTCTGTGCGATTGCAGTGGTGATGACATCAAGCTGGCAAACAGAGGCGGTGATCCCTGCTGCGGGTAAGGTGGTACTCGTGACGGGTAAAGCCGCCGCAATGACC